>Ga0073936_10001215_pt1 | contig 40043 bp, 29 predicted proteins | sample AliMusrvi5mmetaG_FD_87041 | JGI IMG/M metagenome (GOLD analysis project Ga0073936, IMG submission 87041) | Freshwater lake bacterial and archeal communities from Alinen Mustajarvi, Finland, to study Microbial Dark Matter (Phase II) - Alinen... | ecosystem: Environmental > Aquatic > Freshwater >...
AACGCCAGCGCCAGGACATGGGCCAGTTTCCCGCATTGGCTTTGTGGTTTGAACGGATAAAGAATCGTCCTGCGACACAGCAGGCGTATGAAATTGCCAAGTCCATCAACACAGCGCCCACAGTGGACCAGAACGCCAAGTCTATTTTGTTTGGCCAAGATGCCAAGACTGTTGTTTGATACTCACCGATAAAAAAATCCATGACCATAAAAGCGGTTGTTTTTGATGCCTACGGCACATTGTTTGACGTGTACTCCATCCAAGTTATGGCTGAAGAGTTCTACCCTGGCAAAGGGGCTGATATCGCGGTGAGGTGGCGCGACAAGCAAATTGAATACACGCGGCTGATTACGCAGTCAGATCCGCACAACGCATCGGGTAGTCAATACTTCCGCCCGTTTTGGGAGTTAACGCGTTTGTCCTTGGAGTACACGTTAGATCGACTCAAACTGGACCGTGAATCTGGGCAGGTTGAAAAGCTGATGCAGCAATATGCACACCTGACGCCATTTACAGAAAATTTGGCTGTGCTTCAAAAGATCAAAGGCATGGGCCTTACGACAGCCATCCTTTCAAATGGCAGTGTGGATATGCTGACTTCAGCAGTAAAGAGTGCAGGGATGGAGGATTTTTTAGACCACCTCATATCAGTCGATCCGATTCGCCTGTTTAAGACTTCTCCCGAAAGTTACGGGTTGGTCCAACAAGCCATTCCGGTCAACAAAGATGAAGTGCTGTTCGTATCCAGCAATGCATGGGATGCGTTGGGTGCCACCTGGTTTGGCTTCACAACGCATTGGGTCAATCGGCAAGGTTTGCCATTTGAAGCGTTATCGCCTAGGCCGCATTTTTCGGGCTCAGACCTCACTTCAGTCTTGGTCTCCTTGGGTTAGGTCAGTGAAGCAGATGCGTTCTTGCTGCACATGCACGCATCTGCCCATTGAGCCGGTTGCTGCTTCCACGCGGTTCGCGCTTGGCGAACTCTGTCAGCAACTGCACCTTGTTACGACTGAGCCGCGTGAACACCTGCAGTCAGCCTTGACCAGCTCATGCGGCCGATCATTGGTCGACCCACGATTCCGCATGTCATTGCCCAAGTCGACACCTGACTCGCGCCGTGCCAGCGGGATTCAGGTACCGGCCAGACCGCCACTGCGCAGCACCTTAGAGTCAACCGCGCGCCACAGCACGTCGGGTTGCGGCACCACCATACTCAGGCGGGACTTGGCGCGGGTGATGCCGGTGTAAAGCAGCTCGCGCGTCAGCACCGCCACCGGCTTGTCCGGCAGCACCAGGGCCACATGCTCAAACTCGGAGCCTTGGGACTTGTGCACGGTCATGGCAAACACGGTCTCCACCGCATCCAGACGCGAAGGCAGGACCCAGCGCACGCCCCCCTGCCCATCCGGGAAGGCCACGCGCAGACCCCTGGCATGGGGCAGGCTCAAGCCCACATCGCCATTCATCAGCGACAGGTTGTAGTCGTTGCGCGTCACCATCACCGGCCGACCGCCATACCAGCCTTCGTCGCGAAAACCCAGGGCCCGGGCGATGCGCTGGTTCAGCATAGCGACACCCCAAGGCCCCTCCCGTACGGCGCACAAGACCTGAAAATTTCCAAAGGCCTTCAAGACCTGCAAAGCCAGTGCATCGGTACCAGCCTGAGCGTCAAGAACGCGCAGCGCTTGCAGCCAGGCCTGCCAGCCCTGCTGCACCAGGGCAGCGAGTTGCGCATCCGATGCCGATGCGGGCTGGAGCCGGTCGACCACCGCGCTGCTGCGGGGCTCCCAGGCCGGGCAGTCGCGCCACAGGCTTTTGACCGTGGGGCCATCGCCGGCATTGACGGCCTTGGCCCAGATGCCAATGCCGCTGTCCTGCTTGAAGCGCCGACTCAGGCGCAGCATGGCGGTTTGCTGGGCCAGGGCGCTGCCGCTGTGCGCAGCCCAGGGCCGCACATCGGCAGCGGCAACGGACTGCAGCCAGGCCACCGTGTCCGGCGTGTAGTGACCGGCCTCGGCCCCTTCGCACAACTGCGCCATCACCGCACCGGCCTCGACCGAGGCCAACTGGTCCTTGTCGCCCAAGAGCACCAGGCTGGCGCTGAGTGGCACGGCGGCCAGCAGGCGCGCCATCGTTTCCAGATCAATCATCGAGGCCTCATCGACAATCACAAGATCCACCGCCAACGGTGGCGAGGCATGCTCGGCCTGGTCGGGGCGGATCTGCAGCAGCTTGTGCAGGGTCTGGGCCGGGGCCAGCGCATCGGGGCGCAGGGCTGGAGGCAGTTGCTCCACGGCCGAGGCAATCGACTCGCCCAGTCGCGCCGCCGCCTTGCCCGTGGGTGCCGCCAGCGCCACGCGCAGCGCTCGCCCTGCCTGGCGGGCGGCGGACTGCAGCAGCGCCAGCAGGCGCACCACGGTGGTGGTCTTGCCGGTGCCGGGGCCACCGGTAATCAGGGTCAGCCTGCTGCGAGCGGCCAGCGCGCAGGCCACTTTTTGCCAGTCTGGCGCAGATGCCAACGCTTCTGCTTGCAGCGCCTTTGGGAATAACTGGTCCAGCAATTCCACCAGGTTGGCGGGAGCCGCGCAGGTCTGTTGCAGCCGTGCCCGGATGGCCGCGCGAATGCTTTGCTCGGCCCGCCAGCTGCGGCGCAAATACAGGCGAGAGCCGTCCAAGACCAAGGGACTGGCCTCGCCCTGGGTCCAGGGCAGACTCAGTGCCGCCGCCGTGAGATCGGCCGGGATCAAGGCGTTTAGCCGCTCGTCCCAAGCCATCACAGCCACGCCTTGATTGGCCAACATGTGCAGGTCCAAACAGGCATGGCCTCGGCCGAACTGGTGGCTGGTGAGTGCCGCGAGCAGGATGTGGCTGGCATCACCGCCCGGCTGTGCCGCCTGCAGGAAAGCGGCAAAGACCTGGTCCAGACCGGTCAGCGGTAATTGCAATGCAGCGGAGTCCGTACGCGTCATGGCTGCACCTCGCTGGTTTTGGCCGGCTGCGCAAACGCTGCATCCAGCGCCTCGATCAAGGCGCGTGGCGGTCGGTCGATAAACACACCGGCTCCCTCCTGGTCTATGCCGCGCAGAAACAGGTAGATGGCGCCGCCCACGTCGCGGTCGTAGTCGTAATCCTGCAAGCGGGACTTCAGCAGGCGGTGCAGCGCCAGCGTGTACAAGCTGTACTGCACGTCATAGCGGTGCGCCAGAATGGCGCCGCGCAATTGCTCGGGGACGTAGAAGTCCAGCCGGTTGGACTTGTAGTCCAGCACAAAATAGCGCCCATCGTGCTCCAGCACCAGATCCATAAAACCAATCAGCATGCCCTCGAGCTGCAGGGGCTGCAGCGGGCTGCGCGCTTGGCCGGGCAATGCGTGCTGCTGGATCAGTGCGTCCAGTCGGCTGGCGCCCAGACCGTGCACCGGAAAGGTAAACGCCATTTCGGCCCAGGCGTTAGCCAAGTTCAGGCGACTCAAACCGCCCAGCAGAAGGTCCGGCGCGCCCGGCAGCGGCAAGGGCGTGGTAACGATGTGCTGCAACCAATCCTGCAGCTGCGCGCTCTGTGCCTCATCAAGCTTGAGCCGCTGCGCCTTGCGTTGCAACAGCGTGGTCCATTCACGCGACAGCGCAGGCGGGGTCTGGGCCAAAGGCCAGTCGCGCTCAAATTGCCATTCCAGCAGGTCGTGCAACAGGGTGCCATAGCTGCTACCGGCCGGGAAGGCATTGAAGGCCGGCGGCTCGGCATCAGCGCCTTGGGTTTCAGACACATCCAGAGCAAGTGGCGCGGCGCTGTCGACCTGGGCATCGTCCAGCCGGTCTTCACGCTCCGATCCCGGCATGGTCGCGACAACGCTCGCAGGACCCAATTCACGGGTGAGTGCGCTAAAGCTCGCCGTCCACCAGCGGCTATCCAGACTGCGCACGGGCAGCAGCGCCGGTTTCCAGCGCTTGGCAATGGCCTGCGCCAGGTAGAGCGTGTCGTCCGGCGGCGGGGCCGCTGCGACCAGAATCTCTTGGCAGGTGCCCCACAGCTTCAGTCGTTCGGACAGATCGTCCGCCGACTCGCGTTGCAACAGTTGCGAGACCGCACCGCGCAGCTTGGGCGCTAATCCATCCAGATCGCCCTTGACCTGCGCCACGCCCAGCCAAAGCGCGCGTTCGGCACGCGTCATGGCGACATACAGCAGGCGGATGTCTTCGGCTAGGCGCTCGGCGTCGTCCCGCCCACTGTCCTTGCTCTCGGCCATAAAGCTCGACACAAAGGGCAGAAACACCAAGGGGTACTGCAGGCCCTTGGACTTGTGGATGGTGACCACCTGCACCAGATCGGCATCGCTTTCCAGGCGCAGCTGCGCGGCGTCGCCACTGGACTTGGGGTTTTGCAGCTGCTGCTCCAGATGGCGGATCAGCGCCGCCTCACCCTGCAGGCTGGCACTGGCGGTTTGCAACAGGTCACCCAGGTGCATCAGGTTGGTCAGACGGCGCTCGCCATCTTGCGCGGCGCCATCCGGTGGGTTCAACAAACGGCTGGGAATGGACTGGTCATGCAAGAGGTGGTGCAGCATGGGCAAAAAACCCTGGCGCTGCCAAACCACCTGCCAGGCGTGGAACTTTTCAACCAGCGAGTCCCAGGTTTCCTCGTCCTGAAACAGCGCCTCCAGCGCATCAAAGCCCAGGCCCCACAGGCGCGTGGACAGTGCGGCACGCACCAGGCTCGTGGAGCGCGGGTTGGCCACGGCGCCCAGCATGCGCCACAGGTCGAGCGCCTCCTGGGTGGCATAGACGCTGTCGCGCTCCGACAGATAGACGCTGCGCACACCGCGTGCGGACAGGGCCTGGCGCACCGCCCTGGCCTGATCGCCACTGCGCACCAGCACCGCCATCTCGCCGGGGGACGCGGCGCGGGCATTGAGCAGTCGCACGATTTGTGTGGCAAACAGCGCGGCCATCTCGCGCTGAAAAACGTCCTTGCGTGCGGGCCGCGCCTGCGCCAGTTGCCAGACCGTCAGGGCCGTCTGCTCGGCGCCCTGCACCTGCAGCGGCAGCACCTTGGCATTGCGGGCCAACACGGTATCAAATAGCACTTCGCCGAACGGCCGCTGGGCGCTGCCAAACACATGGTTGACTGCGGCCACCAAGGGCGCCGTAGAGCGGAAGTTGCCAGACAGCGTATGGATGGCATGGGCCTGGTGGCGCGCCTCCAGATAGGTGGCCAGATCGGCACCGCGAAAACTGTAAATCGCCTGCTTGGGGTCGCCAATCATGATCAGGCCAGTGCCAACCGCCTGCCCATAGATTTTGGACAGGGCACCATATTGCCAAGGATCTGTGTCCTGAAACTCGTCCACCAGGGCCACCGGAAACTGCTGGCGTATAGCCGCGGCCAGGCGTCCATCGGGGGACTGCAGCGCCACATACAGGCATTGCAAGAGGTCGGAAAAATCAAACTGCGCCAACTGGTTCTTGGCTGTGCGATAGGCCTGGGCTGTTTCTGTTGCCGCGTGCTGCAGCAGCTCGGCGCCCACGTCCGGCTCGGCCTGCAAATGGTCCGCCAGCGCCTGGATGTGGCCAAAAGCCGCATGGTCAGCCGCCTGAGCCCAGCCCAGGTTCAGCAAGGTGGACACACCAAAACGCTGCAGCAGGTTCTGGGCGGTGCTGCGCGCGGCCTTGTTCAACAACAAAATGGATTCGCCCTGCGCCCAATCGGCCAGCTTGCCCGGCCCGTCCTTGCGGTAGCCCTTGAGCCGTTTGGCGGCGATGGTCGCGTCCAGCAGTGCAATCAGCTCCGGTGTGCAGGCGCTGCGTGCCGCCGCTTCCAGACCGACAAAACCGGCCTGCCAGACTTCCCATTGCTGCAGCAGCACATGCGCATCGCTGCCTGCTGGCGGCGCGTCGCCGGGCGCCCTGTCGCTGGCGTCCCACAGCGGCTTCAGGTTTTTCAGCAGCTCATCGGGCGTGTTGCCCAGCGCCTTGAGCGCGCCGAGTTGGGCCAACGGAATGGCGTAAAACCAGCGGCGCCAATAGTCCTGCACGGCCCCCAGGCGCAGTTTGCCGCTGTCTTCTACCCGGCTTTGCTGGAACAGGCTGGCACTGTCAAAGGCATGGGTCTTGAGCATGCGGCTGCTCCAACCATGGATGGTGAAGATGGCGGCGTCATCCATCCACTGCGCGGCCATGTCAAGGCGCTGGGCGCAGGCCGGCCATTGCGGCACCGGATAGTCCTGCCGTAACTCATGCAGAAAATCGTCCACTGCGGCGTCCGTTTCCAGCTCCTTGAAGTAACGGGCCGCCTGGGCCAGACGCTGGCGCACACGGCCACGCAGCTCGGAGGTGGCGGCATCGGTAAAGGTCATCACCAGAATCTGCGGCGGATACAGCGCGCCATCGGCATCTGTGCCAGCGCCCTCCTCGCCGCCACGGCCATGACCCAGCACCAGACGCACATAGAGCGCGGCCAGGGTAAAGGTCTTGCCGGTGCCGGCCGAGGCCTCGATCATCTGCAGGCCGGACAGCGGCATGGTCAATGGATTGAGAGAACTCATACGCCCTGCTCCACTTCGACCTGCACAGCGGCATGGGCCGCCATATCGCCATACAGCAGCGCGGCCCAATGCGGCAATTCGGACTCTATGTCCTGGTAGCTGTCAAAGGCGCGCGCCACATAGGGTGACTCTTTGTATTCACTGTTGCTCATATAGCCGCCGTCGAAAGCCTCCTGCGCCACGTCATGCGGGTCTTTGTCCGGCTGCCCCAGGCGCTCAGCCTTGGCAAGCGCCTGCAGATAGGCCCAGGCCGTCTTGCAGGCCACCGGCAGCGGCTGCGACCAGGCTTGCCCATAGGCTCTCACCAGCTCCTGCAGAATGCCCAGCGCTTCATCCGCCGGCAGGGGCTGGAACACCACCTGGCCGTCCAGCCCGAGCTGCACACTGACCAGGTCCATGCCGCTGGCGCAGGCCAGCAGATGGTTGACCCACAGGCCGACCAGAATATGTCCTCGGGCGCACCGGTCCTTGGCACCGCCTTCCAGCACGGCACCCAGACGTTCAGCAATCTGCAGGCAGGGGCTTTGCGGCGTGGTCGCTTCGCCTGTTTCAATGGCTCGCGCCGTCCAGAGACCGGTCAGGGTGGCGGTGAGCACCACGCCGTCGATGTTCAGGGCAATCGCAACCACCGGGCCATCAAAGGCATAGGCTTGGCGCCAAGTCTGGCGCCGCTCCAGCACCACATCGCGTTCCCGCGCCAGACTTGAAGCCAACCGCTCGCCGAAGGCCGCCATCGGCAATTGGCCGGAGAGATGCAGGTCGGCAAGTGCGTGCACAGCATCGCCAGACTTCAGCAGCGACTGACCGAGCTCGTATTTCTCCAGGCCATTCAGGGCAAAGGGTTCCAGCTCCTGCAGCGCTGCATCGACCGCATCCAGACGGATGCGCAGACGCGCTTTAAAAAACACCTCCACCGGTTGGCGCAACAGCTGGCGCAAGTCGTCATTCGTCAGCGCCGTGGGTGCTGGCGCATCACTGCCGGCCACGGCCTGAACGGTAAGGACATCGCCGACCTCCACACCAGCATGCACGCGCGCCCACTCCGCATCAAAGGTCTGGAAGGCCGAACCCTCCAAAAAGTAGGCTTCCGAATAGGGCTGCAGCGGCTGCTGCTGCGCCTGGCGCTTGGGCGTCCAGCCGATGTGCAAGTAGTCAATCAACTGCGCCACCAGCACCGAAGGCTCTTGCTCGGTGTTGTCGGTCGCGCGGTGGCCCTGCCAGCTGATGTAGAGGCGCTCGCGGGCCGACAACAGGGCTTCAAGAAACAGGTAGCGGTCATCCTCGCGGCGCGAGCGGTCGCCAGCGCGCCAGCTGTGCGCCATCAGATCAAAGTCGCGCGGCGCAGTCTGGCGCGGGTAGTCGCCGTCATTCATGCCCAAGAGGCAGATCGCCTTAAACGGTATCGAGCGCATCGGCATCAGGGTGCCAAACTGCACGCCACCGCCAAAAAACCGCTGCTGCAGGCCGGACTCGGTGATCTGCGACAACCAGTGCTCGCGCACCACATCCAGTGGCACGGGGGATCCCATGCGGGCATCGGCACAGGTCTGTTGCCAGACTTCCAGCGGTTCCTGCAGGCGCTGGATCAGGCGCTCCTCGGCGTCTCCTTCGGCCTCAAAAAAGCGCTCGACCAGGCCGGTCATCAGGCTGCACCATTGCTGTGGCGTTTGCTCGTCCAAAAGTTCACTCAGCGTCAAGTTGATGGCATGCAACCAGTCCAGCAGATGGCTGACCAGGGCGGCATCCAGACTGCTGATGGCCGCCTGCGGCAAGGTACCGGCCCAGGCCGAACCAGGGCCGACGGCATAACCCAGCAACAATCGGCGCAGGCCAAAGGCCCAGGTGTTCTGATCCAGGTCCGGCACATTGGCTGCCAAGCCCCAGCTCTGGCGGTGGCTGGCGTCCAGGCCCCAGCGCACACCGGCACGTGACAGCCACGCCTGCAACTGGGCGATGTCCACCGGCGTCAGGCCGAAGCGCTTGCGAATCGCCGAGACCTCAAACAGGCTCAGCCAATCCACCAGTGACAGGCGGGCGCTGGGCAGGCGCAACAGCTGCTCCAGTGCCTGTACGACAGGAGATTGGCGCGCCGTGGTGTCGGCCACCGAATAGGGAATGTGGCGCGCCTGGCCTCTGGCAAAGCGCCCGAACACGGCATGGATGTGCGGCGCAAAACCTTCCATGTCGGGCACCATGACCATGACGTCGCGCGGCTGCAGGTCCGGATTGGCCTCCAGCCAGGACAGCAGGCAGTCGTGCAGCACCTCGACCTCACGCTGGGCCGAATGCGCGCTGATCAGCGTGATGGAGGTATCTCCCGGCTGCAGGGCGACCGGTGACGCGGGCGCGGGCTCCAGATTCAAAATCGCCGATTGCAGCTGCGCCAGTTGGCTGGGCCGATCCGACAGCAGGGCCGGATCGACAAAGGCATCGACCCGCGTGACCGTGCCACGGTAGTCTTCCACCCGGTCAAAACCATCGAGCAGGTGCAGGTAATCGCGCCCCTGTTTGCCCCAGGATGCCAGCAGCGGGTGCGTATGCTGATCCACCAGATCGAACAGGCCGGCCTGAAGCGCGCCGGGGCGCTGCGGCTTGGCCTGCTGGCGCCTGCGCAATTGTTGTCGCAACTGCGCATGGCCCTCGACGATGTCGCCCCAGAAATACTGGCAAGGGTTTTGTACCAGCATCAACACCTGGCTGGTCTGGCCCAGCAGGGCCAGGGCCTCGACGGTTTGCATAGACAGCGACGAGATGCCAAAAACGACGATGCGCGGCGGCAGGGGCGAAATCGCACCGGGCCGCTGTGAATCCAACGGGCTGGCAAGCTGCTGCATAAAGCGCGCATGGACGCTGGCACGCGAAGCCTCGGCCAGTTCATTGCCCACATCGGCGCGCAGCGCGCGCCACAAGGCTGCCTGCCAGCGCTGGTCTTCTGCCAGGGCCACAGCTTTGCCATCGTGTGCACGCAAGGTGTCGCGGTCAGCTGCCCAATCGGCCAGCCAGTCGGCCCGGTAGCTCTGATAGCCATCGAAGACATCGGCAATCTGCTGGGCCAACTGGTACAGCCTGCGTCCATCGCTGCCGTCCTGCAGGTAGCGCGCCAGCGGCGCGTAGACCGGCTCGCCAGCAGCCAGCTCCGGCAGCAACCGCATCAAGCGCCACAACAGGCTGGCCTTGTCAAACGGCATGTGCGGTGGCACAGCCTGTGCACCCAGCACGCTGCGGTATAGCTGCCACAGGTAGCTGCCCGGCAGTTCCATGCGGGTGGCGGCGCAAATGCCCAAGGCATCCTCATCGGCCAGCGCCATTTCCAGCCAATGCTTCATGCCATTGCTTTGCACCAGAATCACCTCCGGCTGCAACACGGCCAAGGGCCGGGCGCGCAGAAACTGCACCAGCAAATCGCGCAAGTCTTCCAGGCGATTGCCGTGCAGCACCATAAAACCGGACGGATACTGTGTGCTTTGGCTGGAGCGGTGTGCGTGTGTCATGGCGAGGGCGTAAGCTAACTCTCGAGTATGAAGCAGTCCGGGTCGGCGGCTTTATCAATGACCCCGATTGAGACAAACAATCAGCTGTCGGGGTCGGCCTGGATATACTTCATACCAATGAGATGTGCTCATTCGATAGTTTTTATTAACCAGACAAAAAGGAACCCCATGTCTTTGATCAATACCCAAGTCCAGCCCTTCAAAACCCAGGCCTTCCACAATGGCAAGTTCATTGAAGTCAGCGAAGAGTCCCTCAAGGGCCACTGGTCGGTCCTGATTTTCATGCCCGCCGCCTTCACCTTCAACTGCCCCACCGAAGTGGAAGACGCAGCCGACAACTACGCCGAGTTCCAGAAGCTGGGCACCGAGGTCTACATCGTCACCACCGACACGCATTTCTCGCACAAGGTCTGGCACGAAACCTCGCCCGCCGTCGGCAAGGCCAAGTTCCCCCTGGTTGGCGACCCCACCCACACCCTGACCAACGCCTTTGGTGTGCACATCCCCGAAGCCGGCCTGGCGCTGCGCGGCACCTTCGTGATCAACCCCGAAGGCGTGATCAAGACCCTGGAAGTGCATGACAACGCGATTGCCCGTGATGTCAAGGAAACCCTGCGCAAGCTGAAGGCTGCCCAGTTTGTTGCCGCTCACCCCGGTGAAGTCTGCCCCGCCAAGTGGAACGAAGGCGCAAAGACCATCACTCCGTCGCTGGACCTGGTCGGCAAGATCTAAGTAGTTTCTCTGCTCGAAGGGGTGCGCCGTGAGGGGCGCCCCTTCCGTCAGAGCCATTGCAGGGTCCGCTGCTGCTCTCGTCCGCGCCCATCCGCGCCCATCACAATCCCTACCCGCGCCACAAGCGCGACCTCTTTGAAGGAACCCCCATGCTCGAAACCACGCTCAAGACCCAGTTGCAAGCCTATTTGCAAAACCTGCGAGAGCCCATCCGCCTGATCGCCTCGCTGGATGTCAGCGACAAGGCAGCCGAGCTGCGCGAGCTGCTGATGGAGATTACCGAGCTGTCCGACAAGGTGACGTTTGACGATAGCGGTACGGATGCCCGCAAGCCCTCGTTTGTGATTGCTCGAGCGGGCGAGACACGCGGCGTGCGCTTTGCTGCTATCCCTTTGGGCCATGAGTTCACATCCTTGGTGCTGGCTCTGCTGTGGACCGGCGGCCACCCGCCCAAGGTGGCGACCGAGGTGCTGGACCAGATCAAGGCGCTGGACCAGGAGATGAATTTCGAGGTGTATATGTCCCTGTCCTGCCACAACTGCCCGGACGTGGTGCAGGCAGCAGCGTTGATGGCCATCTTCAATCCCAAGATCCAGACCACGGTGATCGACGGCGGCATGTACCAGGCCGAGGTGGAAGCGCGCCAGGTGATGGGTGTGCCGCAGGTGTACATGAATGACGCCGTGTTCGGCACGGGCAAGATGACGCTGGAGGAATTTGTCGGCAAGCTCGACAGCCATTCCGGTGAGCGCGAAGCCGCCAAGCTCAACGCCAAGGATGCCTTTGATGTGCTGATCGTCGGCGGTGGCCCGGCCGGTGCCGCTGCTGCCGTGTATGCGGCGCGCAAGGGCATTCGAGTCGGTGTGGCGGCCGAGCGGTTTGGCGGCCAGACCAACGACACCATGGCGATTGAAAACTACATCTCGGTGCTGGAGACCGACGGCCCCAAGTTTGCCGCCGCGCTCGAAGCACAGGTGCGCCACTACGAGGTGGACATCATGAACCTTCAGCGCGCCGACAAGATCGTTCCCGCCACCACGCCAGGTGGCCTGGTCGAGGTGCACATGGAAAACGGCGGCGTGCTCAAAAGCCGCAGCGTCATCCTCTCCACCGGCGCGCGCTGGCGCAATGTCAACGTGCCCGGCGAGGCCGAGTACAAAAACAAGGGCGTGGCCTACTGCCCGCATTGCGACGGCCCGCTGTTCAAGGGCAAGCGCGTGGCGGTGATTGGCGGGGGCAACTCCGGCGTGGAGGCCGCGATTGATCTGGCCGGTGTGGTGCAACATGTGACGCTCGTGGAATTTGCCGACGCACTGAAGGCCGATGCGGTGCTGGTCAACAAGCTGCGCAGCTTGCCCAATGTGGAGATCCATGTAAATGCCCAGACCACCGAGATCACTGGCGATGGCCAAAAGGTCAACGGCCTGCGCTTCAAGGACCGCGCAACCAACGAAGAACATCTGGTGGAACTGGCCGGCGTGTTCGTGCAAATTGGACTGGTGCCCAACACCGAGTTTTTGAAAGGCACACTCGAACTCTCCAAGTTCGGCGAGATCGTGATTGACGCCAAGTGCCACACCAGCCTGCCAGGCGTGTTTGCCGCCGGTGACGTGACCACCGTGCCCTACAAGCAGATCGTCATCGCCGCCGGTGAAGGCTCCAAGGCGGCGCTGAGCGCCTTCGACTACCTGATCCGCCAGCCATTGCCAAGTGCAGCGTCGTCGACCGTAGCATCGCTGGGCTAGGATTTGGTTGCTTGCCGATAGGGGTTTCAAATCGCAACAATTCAGACACAGTTGCGGCTAGATCCCCTGTCTAATGCGCTTCAGGAAATAACTTTCGATGAAACACTTGGAGCGCAGCATGGAACTACTCAACCAGACACAAGGCGATGACGTACTGGTCATACAGATACAAGAAGACAATCTCGACGCCAGCAACGTGCGCGCCTTTCGCGAGGCCCTGCAGGCGCTGATCAAGGATAAAACCCGCGTCGTGCTGGACATGTCGCATCTCAAGTTTGTCGACAGTTCGGGCTTGGGCGCACTGATTTCTTGTCTGCGCGACACCAATGGCCGCAAGGGCGATTTCCGCCTGAGCAATATGTCGCGTTCCGTGCTGGCTCTGTTCGAGCTCATGCGCATGCACCGCGTCTTTAGCATCCACGAAACCGCCGAGGGTGCGGTGAGCTCATTTAGCGCAATCAGCTAAAGGTCGACGCGCTCGAGCCGGTAGCCATAGCCGTAGACCGGCACCATTTTCCAGCCCATCTTGCCATCCAACTGGAGCTTTTTGCGGATGCGGCTGACGTGGGTATCGACGGTGCGCGAATCCACTTCGCTGCTGATGCCCCAGATGCGGTCCAACAGATGGTCGCGAGACATCAGCTTGGCCGGATTCTGAAACAAATAGACCGACAAATCGAACTCTTTTTGCGTCAAGGTGACAGCCGCGCCATTCACCAACAGGCTGTGTTTTGGCACGTCGATTTCATAGGCGCCCATGCGCATCACCGGAAGACCACCGGGGCTGGCACGGCGCGCTGCCGACAGCAGGCGGGCATTGAGCTCCTGCTGTTTGGCGGGCTTGACCACATAATCATCGGCACCCGCCTGCAAGGCCTCGACCACCGTTTGCTCGTCGTCGCGCGATGTCAGCACCACAATCGCCAGCTTCCAGCCCAGGCTTTGCCTGACCCAGCGCAGCACCTCACCGCCGTCCCCATCCGGCAACATCCAGTCCAGCAGCAACGCGTCAAAACTGCCGCCCTTGAGAGCGGCCAGCATGTCGGCCACGGTGCCAAACATTTCCAGGCTGTGCTGCGCACTGCGCAGCCACAGGTCCATCAGCGCCTGCTGATCCGGATCGTCTTCCAGTACACCGATGTGCATTTGCATTTTTCCTTATCGCCGGGACGCAGGCCCGGAAGTTCACAGTTCCGTCACATTACACGGGCTTAAGACCTTATTCTCCATCGATTACAAAACAGGTTTGCGCACGCATGATCACCTCTTCCCTGCTGACTTACATCGATTCTCTCACCGAGATTCAAAGCCACTTCGACTGGCATCGTCAGCAAGGGCAGCCTCTGTTGCTGATGTGCGCCGTAAGCGAAGGTCCCTTGCCGGCCATGGTGCAGGGGTTTGATGCGGCTCATGCCAACGTCCATGTGCGATGTGTCGAAATGCCTTCGTTGGACGATGACTGCAATGTAGCTTACGCCGTGATCGGTCAAAGCCCCAGCGGCGCCAACTTTCTGGCTTCCGGTAGGATGACGACACTGGCAGGCACCACAGACTGCTTTGCGCTCAGCCTGCCTGTATGGATCGATGTATCCCAGTCGCGCGACAACTACCGTTGCCCGGCGCCATTCGGACATTTTCTGCATTTCAGCGCGACCGATCCGCACCTCAATGACGTCGTCTGCCGGGTTCACAACATCAGCCTGGGGGGCCTGGCGGTGGAATGGGAGCACGACCAGCCACCGGAACTCTGCAGTGTCACCGACACCGCCATACTGCAGGCGCGCCACATCAAGGTCCAGTTGGGCAAGATGCGGGTGGCCCACATCCGCGCGCTGGCACAGGGCTGCATCATCGGGCTCTATTTTGAACAGGACGTCCCACGCAGCTTCAATGCGCTGGTGCTGGACGTGCAGCGCACTGAACACCGCAGCCTGACCGAGCAGCATTCAAAGTAAGCAGGAAACGCAATGGAAGACACCTTGCAAGCCACTGTCACAACGGCCCCGATGCTGGCGAGAATTCACCACGCCGCCATCATCTGTTCGAACTATGGCGTATCGCGCCAGTTTTATACCGAGCTGCTGGGCTTGCCCGTGCTGGCCGAAAACTACCGCGCCGCGCGCGACTCCTGGAAGCTCGATCTGCAACTGCCCGATGGCAGCCAGGTCGAGCTGTTTTCGATGCCGGGCGCGCCGCACCGGCCTTCCTACCCAGAAGCCTGCGGACTGCGCCACCTGGCCTTTGCCGTGGCGGAACTACAAGCTTGGGTAGAGCATCTGCAGCGCTCTGGTGTCGCGGTAGAACCAGTGCGCCTGGATGAATTCACCGGCAAGCGCTTTGTGTTCTTCCAAGACCCCGACCAGCTTCCTCTGGAATTGGTTGAGCAGTGACAGGATTGACCGCCTGAGTTGCAACTCCTGGACAGACGAAGTCACAAGATTTGCCTGCCCGTAGTATCACTCAAGGCTGATTGCAGGTGTTCACGCGGCTCAGTCGTAAGTCAGGTCAGCCGCGTTGGACGAAACCGCCGTCAAGTCAGTTTGGCCTAGCTGGTGGCTCGGACGAGCCCTACGCATGCGAATTACCGACGCACATTCCACTTGGTCTGCCCCCTGCGATCTGGAGAATTTAGGCAGCGTCGGGAGTCTGGTTTCCTTTGGAAGCCTTCAAGAGGCTGTCGATTGCGGTGATCAGGGAGCCACCGCCTTGATAAAGCTGGCTGCCATGCAGCGCCTGTTCGATCGCGCCCGTACAGATCCACAGCAGGGGGACCCCAGAGACGCCCCGTCGGAGCATCAAAGCCTGCGAGGAAGCGGTACGTTGCGCGGTCGCTTGTTCAAGCGTCGCATCATTGCTGAGGCGAGCAGCGAACTGCGCCTTGTCAAAGGGTAATTCGCTCAATGCGGCCACAGTGGCTGCCACATCCGCCACAACGTCCGGTTTGGCCGTGTCTCGACCATCCACATAGCGCGCCAATTGCAAGGCGTGCATCAACCGCGGTTCGAGCGCAGGCGTGATTTGCCGCATAGCCGTGAGGGCACGGGTTGCGTGGCTGGAATCAAAGTGCACGCCAGCGCCGTTGAGTACCTGGTCGTGATAAGCCTGGCTGAAAATCTGACCAGTCATTTGGGCGATGCGCTGGTCATTGCGCCAAGCGTGCTCAACCCACTCCTTGGACATCGGACGGGCACCAGCGCCAGAAAACAGGCCCGTTGGCATTAATTCCAGCACTGTGGGAAATTGCTTAGCCAAAGCGGCAAGTGCAGGAGCGCTGGCGTAGCACCAGCCACACAGGGGGTCTAAAAAGTATTGCAATTTCAACGCTTGCGACATCACGAATTCCTTCCAATAAGCCAGAGCATCCAGCCTATTGGAAATTGAATAGAACATATACGACGCAATGATTGACTTACTGTTGCATAAATTGAGACAATAGACCAATGGACAGAATCACAGCAATGCGCGTGTATGTGGAAACTGCCGAGCGCGGTAGCCTTTCTGCGGCTGCGCTCCAGACAGGGATGTCTAGAGCCATGGCATCGCGCTACCTAGCGTCGATTGAGCAATGGGCTGGAGCACGTCTCATGCACCGCTCCACGCGCCGGCTGAGCCTGACGGCAGCAGGTCAACGGATGCTGAGCTTGTGCCGCGAGATGCTGGTCGTATCGACGCAAGTCGATCGACTGGCGGCCGAATCGGAGGACGAGCCACAAGGCCAACTGCGCATAACGGCAAGCAGCATCTTTTCTCAAACGCAGTTGGCGCCCGCAATAATGGACTTTCTCGCGCGCTATCCCAAGGCATCAGTGGATTTGCAGGCGCTGGACCGAACGGTGAACCTGATCGAAGAGCGTATCGACCTGGCCATCCGGATCACAGCGGAACTCGAGCCCAACCTGATTGCTCGCAGGATCGGAACTTGTCGCTCAGCGATCTGCGCTGCGCCCGCCTATTTGCGCGCGCGCGAAGTTCCCAGGCAGGCGTGCGATCTCGCATCGCACAACTGTCTGAGCTATGCCTATTTCAGCCAGAGCCTGTGGCAGTTCATGCACCAGGGCGAAATGGTGGCCGTCCCCGTTCATGGCAATTTCAGCACCAATGATTCCGCAACGCTGCTGCGTGCGGCATTGGCAGGCGGGGGCATCGTCATGTTGCCCACCTTCGCCATAGAAGAAGATCTTCGCACTGGGCGTTTGGTGCAACTGCTGAGTGACCATGAAGTTGCGGACATGGGCATTCACGGGGTCTATACCTCTCGCCAACACCAATCGGCGCTGATGCGCGCAATGATTGACTTCCTGGCGCAGCGCTTCGACGACGGAATGAAACCCAACACAATATGATCGGCGACATCGCGCTGGCTACAGGGAATTATGCGTTCGCACAGCGGACACAGCAGCTCACCACACACGCCGGCTCGGAGACTACCGGGACAGCGGTTTAGTCCATCAGCCCTTCTGAGTCATGACCGACCGAAACCCCAATGACTCCTGACGCTGCCCAAGCGCCGACCACATCCCGTGCCAGAGTTCACACATCGACCATACATTGCGGTTGTGCATTTTTAAAATCGCGGCTTCACCCCCACTGTATGCCAAGGAAACCCCGCCATGAAGATGACCGTGCTGTATGCCGGCCAAAGCTCGCCCCACGCCGGCTGGGCCGCCATTGACGAACTGGCGCTGATCCTGGCGCGCGTATTTGGCGCCGAACTGCTGTCACCCGCGATTGCACCCAACGCACTGTTGCGGCGCATCACCGGGCGCGAGAAGCTGCAATTTGCCCCGCTGGACTGTGCCGGTGGTGATGTGCTGTTCGTAGTGGCACGGGGCCCGGAAGACCTCGCCATGGTCGGCGCCATCCGCAATGTGCGCGCCAAGTTCAGCCGCATCCATGCCTTTGTCACCGACACCTATTTCCAGGCCGGCTTTTACAAGCAGACGGCGCTGTTTGACAGCATCACCGTCACGGCCCATGAAGACATGGCCTTCCCGGCGCAGAAGTACGGCATTGCGGTACACCAGCTATACCAGGGCACCGACGCGCTGCAATGGGCGCCGCGCCGGCCCTTGGCACGCGAGATCGACGTGATGTCCTTCGGCCGCACGCCACGCAGCTACCAGAGCGCGCTGACCCAGGCCTTCCACCGCATGGACTCCCCCTATTTGTACCTGCACTCGCCGCTGGGCAATCTGTCCGGTCCCACCGTTCAGGTGGAGCGCGCCATGCTTTTCAAGCTCTTGCACCGCACCCGCATCTCGCTGGCATTTCATTTGCTGATCGAACCACAAGGTGGGCGTCCACGCTCCATGATGGTGACCAGTCGCTGGCTGGAGTCTCTGCTCTCGGGTTGCGTGGTGGCGGGCCGTCGACCGGTCTCGCGCATGGCCGACGAGATGCTGGACTGGGAAGGCAGCACCATCGAACTCTCTGCCGAACCCGAAGAAGCGGTGCAGGACTTGCAAGCGCTGTTGCAGGACGAAGAGGCTATGAGTCAGCAGCGCCGCGTCAATGTGCGCAACACCCTGCAACGCCATGACTGGCGCCAGCGCATAGCCACGCTGTGCGGTTTGAATGATTGGGATGTGCCGTCTGCCTTGCAGGACGAGCTGCAGCAGCTCGAAGCGTTGGCCGACCTATGGCGCGATTAGCCACGCACAAGTTCACATTTCGGTAACGATGAATAGCGCCCGGCCAAAGACACTAGCGGGCATGACGAAAACACTTCGCAACCCACGCACCGCCAAGCTGATGAACCTGCTGGCCATCACCACGCTGGCCTTGCTGGCAGCCTGCGCCAGCACCCCCGTGCCCCATGCCGAAAACTTCCGCCCGATTGGCAAACCGGTCGCCACCGCCCTCCTGTCCAAGGAAGAACTGGCTCTGATCGAGGAATCCAACAACCCGGTCTACCGCATGGGCAGCGGCGATGTGGTGCGCCTGGAAGTGTTTGGCCGCCCCGAGGTCAGTGGCAAGCACATCGTCGGACCCGACGGCAAGATCAGCGTACCGCTGGCCGGTGACCTGGCCCTGGGTGAGCTGACCCGCGAAGAGGGCCGCGATCTGGTGACACAGCGCCTGCGCACTTTTTTCACCCAACCCTTTGTCAGCCTGATCATTGACGAGTACACCTCCAACCAGGTCACCGTGCTGGGTCGGGTGGAACACGCCGGAGTGCAAAAATTCGCCCAGTCACCGACCCTGGCCGAAGTGCTGGCCGGCGCCGGTGCCATGCCGATTCTGGACAAGCAGGCCACGCTGACACGCTGCGCCATCATGCGCGGACGCGACAAACTGATCTGGGTCGATCTCAAGGCGCTGCTCAATGGCGACCCGGCCTACAACCTGCGCATGAAAAAGGGTGACATCGTCTTCATCCCCGACTCGTCCGACACCTCCATTTATGTGCTGGGCCAGGTCATCCGTCCCGGCTCCTACCGACTGACACCGCGCATGACCGTGCTCGACGCCCTGGCCCAGGCCGGTGGCCCCAGCGATGATGCCAAGCCCCAGCAGATTGGCCTGTACCGTGCCGGCAGCAACAGCACCGAGGTGATTGCCTTTGCCGACCTGATCAACCCGGCGCGCGCTGCCAACTTCGCCATGGAGGACGGCGACGTGCTGTTCCTGCCGCGCAGTGGTCTAGGTGACTTCGGCTATTTGATGCGCCAGATCTCGCCCAGCCTGTCTTTCCTGACCTTTGGCGCCACCCTCAACACGCTGACCAAGTAAGCCATGAACCCCAAAGTCTCCGTCATCATCATCGGCCGCAACGAAGGCCAGCGCCTGCAGCGCTGCATCGCCTCGGTGCAGCAGGCCGATTGGGGCACACTGCAGCACGACATCTGCTATGTGGACTCCCGCTCCACCGACAACAGCCTGGCCCTGGCGCAAGCCCAGGGTGCCCACACCTTGGTCTTGCCCGAAGGCCCTATGTGCGCCGCCAAGGCACGCAACCTGGGATGGCAGGCGGCCAAGGGCGAGTTCATCTTGTTTCTGGATGGCGACACCGAACTTCACCCGGATTTTGTACAGCACGCGCTGACCGCACTCGATGACAGCAGCCTGTGCGCCGCCTGGGGCCACCGGCGCGAATCGAACCCGCAGCAGTCGATCTACACCCGGGTGCTGGACCTGGACTGGATTTATCCCGCTGGTATCACGCCCTACTTCGGCGGCGACGTGCTGGTGCGGCGCAGCGCTCTGGCCCAGGTGGGCGGCTTTGATGCCACGCTCAATGCCGGTGAAGAACCCGAGCTGTGTGCCCGCCTGCGGTCCAAAGGCTGGAAGATTTTGCACATCGATTCCCCCATGACCCGCCACGACCTGGCGGTGCGCAGCTTCAAGGGCTATGCCCGGCGCTGCTACCGCTCCGGCATTGCCTATGCCGAGGTAACGCACCGCATGCGGGCAATGGGCGACGCGCTGTGGCAACACGAAGCAAAGCGTGATCTGGTGCACGGCCTGTTGTATGCGTCGGCGCCGTTGTTGCTGGCGCTGGCCTTTGCGCTGCATCTGCTGGCCGGTGCGCTGCTGGCCGCCTTGGGCTTGGCGGTGCTGCTTCGCAGTGCCTGGCGTTGCCGCGATCGTGCCGCCGGCGATGTGTTGTTGGCGCTGCAGTACGCGCTGCATTCGCATGTGCAAAAGATTCCGGCTTGCCTGGGCCAACTGGCCTGGAAGCGGGCGCACGCGCGCTCACAGCGCCTGGCCTTGGTTGACTACAAGGAATAAGCCGATGCTCAAAAATACCTTGTCATGGCTGCTCTGGCCCCTGGCCCGCATCACGCGCACCCTGGGCGCACGGCTGATGGCGCTGTGGAGCTTTGCCCGCCTGAGCGAAAGCCTGGGGTACCCGCTGCACCCCTCCAGCGTGGTTCTCGGCACGGTGGCCGTGGAAGGCACGGCCCACATCCGCATCGGCCGCAACGCGCGCATTTATCCCGGCGTGGTGTTGGAAACGCAAGGTGCCGGGCGCATTGTGATTGGCGACAACGTGGTGCTTTCGCGCGGCGTGCACATCGTGGCCTTTGATGCGGTCACCCTGGGCGACGACTGCATGGTCGGCGAATACGCCAGCCTGCGCGATGCAGACCACCGCCGCAGCCGGGTCTCCATGCGCGACAGCGGCCATGACTGCGCGGCCATTGTGCTGGGCAGCAATGTCTGGATCGGGCGCGGCGCCTGCGTGCTCAAGGGCGTGCACATTGGCGAGAACAGCATCATCGGTGCCCATGCCGTGGTCACCCGCGATGTGGCTGCCTCTTCCTGTGCCGTGGGCGTTCCCGCACGCGCCCAACTGCTTTCATTTCCCGTCTAAGAACTGCTTACCCATGTCCAAGCCCTCTATTCCCCTGGCCTATCTGGTGAGCCGCTACCCGGCCATCTCGCATACCTTCATCCTGCGCGAGATTGCCCACCTGCGCACCCTGGGCCACCAGATTCACACCGCCTCCATCAACGCACCCGACCGCAGCCTGGAGGCTATGGACGCCACCGAGCGCGCCGAGGCCGAACAGACCTATGGCGTCAAGCAGCATGGTGCGTCCGGTGCCCTGGCCGCAATCGGCTACTGGGCCCTGAGTGCACCCTCGGCCTTGCTGAAGACCTTGAATCTGTCCCGGCGCTTTGGCCTGCTCAAGGGCCTGGCCTATACGGTCGAGGCCACCATGGTGGCACGCTGGATGCAGAAACAGTCGCTATCCCATTTGCATGTGCACTTCGGCAATGCCGGTGCCAGCGTAGGGGTGCTGGTCAAACAGCTAAGCGGCTGCCACCTCTCGTACACCATCCACGGCCCCGACGAGTTTGACGATGTGCCCGGCCAGCAACTGGCCTTCAAGATGCACGCCGCCGACGCCATCGTCTGCATCAGCCAGTTTGCGCGCAGCCAGCTCATGCGCATCAGTTCGCCCAGCGACTGGCCCAAGTTCAGGGTCTGTCGCCTGGGCGTGGATGCCAGCGTGTTCCAGGCCGTACCACGCAGTGGCCGCGCCCCTGTTCCGCAACTGGTCAGCGTCGGACGCCTGACACCGGCCAAGGGCCAGGTGCTTTTGATCCAGGCCTGCGCCCAGTTGCGTGACCAGGGCGTGCGGTTTCACCTGACCATGGTCGGCGACGGCCCGGACCGCGCCCGTGTGGAGGCCGAAATTACCAAACTTCAGCTGCATGCGCACGTACACCTGACCGGCTCGCTGACCCAGGAAGGCGTGCGTGCCGAGCTGGCCCGCTCCGACGCCTTTGTCCTGCCCAGCCTGGCCGAAGGCATTCCGGTGGTGCTGATGGAAGCCATGGCTTCCTATGTGCCCTGCATCTCCACACCGGTCAACGGCATTCCGGAACTGATTGAGCATGGTCACACCGGCCTGCTGGCCACGCCCGGCGATGTGGACAGTCTGGTCACCCAGCTCAGCCTGCTATGCACCAATGCGGACTTGCGTCAGCGCATGGCGCTGGCTGCCTATACCAAGGTCAGCAGCCAATTTGACCTATTCTCCAATGTGCGCGCCCTTGGTGACGTGTTTTCCCAATTTCCCAAGGCCTGAACATGGACCTCTCCCTACTGATAGTCACCTACAACTCGGCGCCCCTGATGGATGCGCTGCTGAGCCAGCTGAAGGCCGAAATTGACAGTGCAAGCTTTGGCTGGAAGGCCGAGGTGGTGCTGCTGGACAACGGCTCGCGCGACGGCACAGCCGAACTGGTCGCTACGCTGCACCCCTGGGTCAAACTGGTGCCCAACAGCGTCAACCTGGGCTTTGCCGCCGGCAATAACCTGGCCGCTCGCAGCGCCAGTGGCCGCTACCTGCTGCTGCTCAATCCCGATGCTGTACCTGCACCGGGCGCCTTGGCCCAAGGCATTGCCCTGATGGACGCACACCCCGAGGCTGGTATGGCTGGTGGCGAGTTGCGCAATACCCGGGGCGAACGCGAGCCTTCGGCGCGCATGTTCCCCACCCTGCGCGATGAAATTTTCACCATGTCCGGACTGGCCGCAAAATACCCGCAGAGTCGCCTCTTTGCGCGCCTGGATCGACGCTGGGCCGACCCCGAACAGGATGCTGCGGTGGACTGGATTCCTGGCGCCTTCGTGTTTCTGCCGCGCAGCGTGTTCCAGAAAATGGGTGGCTTTGACGAGCGCTTCTTCATGTACTACGAAGAGGTGGACCTGTGTCGGCGCCTGCAGCATAGCGGCTACTCGGTGCTGTACTGGCCGCGCCTCAAGGCGGTGCACATCGGCGGCGCTTCGGCCAAGACGGTGACGAGCGCACGTGTCTCGCGCGCCGGCTCGCAGCTGGAAAGCTGGCGCATGCGCAGCGCCATGCTGTACTACCGCAAGCACCATGGCCTGGCCGGTGCCTTGGGACTGATGGCCATCGAATGGGGCTGGCACACCCTGCGTGGACTGCGCGCCGCCTTGCGCCAGCAAACCGACAAGAGCTCCGAAATGGCCATGCATTGCAAGCAGCTGCGCCAGGCCTGGGCCGACACGCAATCCGGCAGCAGCAGCCCGGCCAAGCCATGGTAGTCAGCGACGCGCTAGATGTCGCCCCTTCCCTGCAACGCCGCATGCTGCGCGCAGCGGCTTGGCTGGTGGGCAGCAATGTGGCGTCGCAAGGCCTGCGCCTCCTCAGCAGCCTGGTGCTCACCCGCCTGCTGCTGCCGGAGTCCTTTGGCCTGATGGCAGCCGTGCAAACCCTGTACTTTGCGCTGGTGATGTTTTCCGATCTGGGTGTGTGGCAAAGCGTGGTGACGCACCCGCAAGGCGAGCAGCCGAAATTTCTGGGCACTGCCTTCTCGGTGCAGTTCGCTCGCGGCCTGCTGCTGGCGGCCATCGTGGCGCTGATTGCCCTTGGCCTGAAACTGTGCGCGGTCTATGCGCCGTTTCGCGCCGACACCGTGTATGCCGATGCCAGGCTACCCGCCATGGTGCTGGTGTTCGCACTCAGTGCCCTGCTGCAGGGAGCGGAATCGATGCATATCGCCACGGCGCAGCGCGCCCTGCAGACCCGGCTGATCACCCGTTTGGAGCTGCTGACGCAACTGACCGGCATGGTAGTGACCATTGCCTGCGCGCTGTGGACGCACTCGGTCTGGAGCCTGCTGCTGGGCACCGTGAGCGCCACCCTGGCGCGCACCGTACTTAGCCATACCCTGTTTGACGGCCCGGCCTACAAGCCTTGTTGGGACCACGCCAGCCTGCGCGACATTGTGGGCTTTGGCAAATGGATTTTTCTCTCGTCCCTGATCGGCTTTGCCGCTGCCAATGGCGAAAAGCTGATCCTGGGCGGCACCCTGGCGGCTGCGGACTTTGGCGTTTTCTCGATCGCCTCGCTGCTGGTGGCGGCCATCGTCGGCCTGGTCGGCAACCTCAATGCGCACCTGGTTTTCCCCAGCCTGAGCGAAGCGCAGCGCTCAGGAGATGCGGCGGCCCACCAGGTCTACACCCGCGTGCAACAGATTGCCGATGCGATTCTGGGCGGCATTGCCGGCCTGAGCCTGGTGCTAGGTGCCTGGGTGGTGCGCATTTTGTACGATCCCCGCTACGAGCAGGCCGGCTGGATGCTGCAACTGCTGGCCCTGGGCCTGGTGGCCATGCGCTACCAGGTGCTGGAGCAGATGATGTTTGCCCGCAACCAGCCCGGCTGGGTGAGCCTGAGCAACAGCCTGCGCGCCTTGTCCCTGGTGCTGCTGGTGCCACTCGGCTATGCCTTGGGCGGCGTGCAGGGCGCGGTGCTGGCGGTGGTGGCCAGCCAGTTTGCCGGTTGGCCGGTGGCCCTGGTTTTCAAGACCCGCCAGGGCCTGATGTCCTGGCAATCCGAGGCCGTCTGGCCGCTGGCCCTGTTGGCAGGCATTGCCCTGGGCGGCCTGATGCATTTGTTGTTGAGCCTGCTGCTCCACTGAACCGTAGGCGCCTGTTCTTTATGCGATTTACTTTTCTCTTACCTAGCGACAACTTCACCGGTGGCGCGCGCGTGGTTGCGGTCTATGCCAGCGAACTGCAAAAGCTCGGCCACCAGGTGCTGGTGATCACCTGCGCACAAGACCCCCTGCCCTGGCGCCAGCGCCTGCGCGCCCTGTTGGCGCAGCCAACGCCCGTCGGCCCGCTAGGCCATATTGCGCTGTCGGGCGTGCCGCACCAGGTGATGGACAGACTGGGCCCGATTACAGAGGCCGATGTGCCCGATGCCGACGTGGTAATTGCCACCTGGTGGGAAACCGCCGTCTGGATGCATGGCTTTGCCGCAAGCAAGGGGCGCCGGGTCCATCTGATTCAGGGCTACGAGGCCTGGTTCGGCCCGCAGGTGCTGCCGCAACTGCATGCCGCCCTGCGCCTACCCAACACCAAGCTGGCGATCTCTCGCGGCCTGGCCCAAACCATTGAGGACGCGCTCGGGCCACTGGATATCCAGGTGGTGGCCAACGCGGTCGATTTGCAGCAGTTCAACGCGCCGCCGCGAGCGCGCAGGCAGCCGCCACGCGTGGGCTTTATCTATGCCCATGCGGCGATCAAGGGCGCCGACATTTGCATTGCCGCCTGCGCACTGGCGCGCCAACGCATTCCCGAGCTGCAGGTACTGGCCTTTGGCACCGAGGCGGTGTCGGCCGAACTGCCTCTACCTCCTGGCACGCAGTACTTTTACCGCCCGGCGCAGCAGGAGCTGCGCGCGCATTACGCGGCCTGCGACTACTGGTTGTTCGGCTCGCGCCTGGATAGCTTTGGCCTGCCCATTCTGGAGGCCATGGCCTGTCGCACTCCGGTCATCGGTGTGCCCATTGGCGCAGCGCCCGACCTGATAGGCCAAGGCGGTGGCGTGCTGGTGAAAAATGAATCCGCTCAGGACATGGCTGACGCCATCGTGGCGCTGTGCCGGGATGCGGATGCCGAGTGGCAACGCATGTCGGATGCGGCCCATGCCACGGCCCACGCCTATTCCTGGACCGACGCCACGCACAAACTGCTGCAGGTGCTGAATCAGACTGTCAGCTGAATGTGCGCAATGGCTTGTGCCAGGCGCTGCAGCGTGGCCTGAAATAGCGCTTGCGCACCGGCCTGCTGTGCCTCCATCGCCTCGCGCGCCAGCACGCTCAAGGCGCCAAAGCCATAGCCGCCGGCTGCACCGGCCAGGCGATGCAGCGCCACATGGCAGGCCTGTGCGTCGGCTGCCTGCTGTATGTCGTGCAGGCGCTGCGCCAAACCGGCGACAAAGGTTTGCTGAATTTTCAGAAACTGGGCCGCAAAGGCCGGCTCCATACCCTCAGGCAGACTTGCCACGGCCATGCTCCCAGTAAATACGGATATTTTGCGGCAGGGTGACCGGATCGAAGGGTTTGACGATGATGCCGGTGGCACCGCATTCCAGCAGCGCCTCCACTTCATCCTGCATCGCCTTGGCGGTCAGGAACACGATGGGCACGCCTTGCATCACCGGCAGCGCGCGCAGCTGGATCAGGGTTTCGGGGCCGCTCATCTCCGGCATCATCACATCTAGCAGCACCAGTTGCGGCCTGAACTCCGCCACCCGCTCCAGCGCCTGCGGCCCACTTTTGCACAGGCTCAAGGTGTAGCCACCCATGCGGCCCAGGCTGAAGTCCAAAATCATGCGGATGTCTGGGTCATCCTCCACGCACATCACCCGTTCAAATAGCTCCATGCCCCCGCCCTTCGCGCTGGTCGGCCAGCATGGCGCCAACCTGGTTGATGATTGCCTGGCGAGGAGACGCCGTGGCCGACAGCCAGCCCATGCCATGCCGGGACGCGAAGTCGGCGTTCAGCGCGTCGCCCATCAGCGCGATGCGCTTCGGCGCCAACATGCGCAGCAGGCCGCTGCAGAACAGGTCGGCCGGTCCCTGCGCCTGCGGATTGGCTAGCAGCGCCGCAGGCGGGCCGCGCCTGCGCACCAGGGCTTCGGCCCCGGCCAGGTTGCTTGCCACCTCCACGCCAGCCAGCTCGGCCAGCCAGTCCGCCATGCGCTCCAGCCACTGGCTGTCTTGCGCGATGCACAGGATCCAGGGGCCCCCGTCGACCCGCCCCAGACAAGGTAAGCTGATGCGAAAGGTGGAGCCACCGGTGGCGCCAGAATCTGCCTGAATCGTGCCGCCCATTTTCTCCACCAGCATGCGGCTGATATACAGGCCCAAGCCCGTGCCACCCACCGCACGCCGGTCCGACGCATCGGCCTGCGAGAACTTCTCGAACAGCCTTTTTCTAAAGCCTGGATCTATGCCCGGCCCCTCATCCACCACGTCCACCTGCAGCCACTGCGGTTCCTGTGTCAGATGCACGCGCACCGCGCGACCTTTGGGCGAGTGCTTGATGGCATTGGACAGCAGGTTGGCCATGATTTGCAGAAAGCGCTCGGGGTCCACCTGCACCCTGCAACTGTGGCCCGGTTCTTCAAAGGCGAGGCTGACGTCGGCGCGCTGCGCATAGCCGGTATTGGCCTGGAGCGCCTCGCGAATCAGCGGCACCAGTTCCAACGCACGCAGATGCAGCGGCATGCGATTGCCTTCGAGCTTGGTCAGGTCCAGCACGTCGTCGATCAGATGGCTCAGGCGGTCGCCATTGCGTTTGGCCACATGCGCCAGTTCCAATGCCGCTGGCGGCAGGGCGCCACCGGCACCCACAGCCAGCAGGCCCAAGGCGCCCAAGATGGAGGTTAGCGGCGTGCGCAATTCGTGGCTGACGGTGGCCAGAAATTCATCTTTCATGCGCTCGATGCGGCGCGCCTCGCTCAGGTCGTGCAGGGCAATGGTGCAAAACACCTGCTGTCCCAGCGTCCACTGATTATGCGAGACAGAAAAAACCAGCGCCACGCCGGGACGCAGGCCAATCTCCACCTCCGACTGGCTGAGCAAAAAAGGCAGCTCCAGGCCGGTCAGCTGCAGCATGGAAAGACCGGCCTGGACTTGGCTATCGTCCAGTCCAAAAAGCTGCCTTGCTGCGCGATTGAGTTCACTGATGCGACCACTCTGATCCACGGTGATGATGGCATCGGCAATATGTTCGTGAATCGCCTGCTGGCGCTGGGCCAGCAGCGACAGGCTTGCCTGCATGGACAGCACGCGCTGGTATTGGCGCAGCTTGGCCTGCAGGATGACCGGATTCACCGGCTTGAGCAGGCAATCGGCGGCACCGCTAGCCAGGGCTTGGGCGTAATGGGCATCGCCCTGCAGCGCAGACAGCACAATCACCGGCAGCCATTTGCCAGAGACGCGCTGGCGTATAGACCGCGCCACCTCAAAGCCGTCCATGTCGGGCATCAACAGGTCCAGCAGCAGTACATCCGGGCGCAGGGTGTCGATGCGCTGCAAGGCCTCTTCGCCACTGGCCGCTTCAAACGCTTCGTGGCCCAGCTCGCGCACGATGTGCAGCAGCTGTTGACGACTGGCCAAGATGTCGTCAACCACTAGCACCTTCATGGATACCTTTTCATGGGCGGCAATTGGCAGGGCCTGCACGCCCCCCTGATTCGTATTTTCCAAATTCACAATCTGATCACAAGTCGAAGCTGACGCTGGTCTGTAATGGGCATTGAGTTGACTGTAACCGCATCCCAAGCTGCCCACACCATGAACATACGAGACCTGCCACAGATTTCCAGCCCGCGTGCTAACCAGTTCCGGATCGCCAAAAAGCGACTGCTGTGGCGCATCCAGGTAGGCACGCTGCAAGCCATCAAGCGCAGCATGGACTTGGCCGTGGTGCTGCCAGCCCTGGTCTTGCTGGCGCCGCTGTTTCTGGTGGTGGCGCTGTGCATTCGCCTGTATGACGGCGGACCGGTGCTGTACTGGCAAAAGCGCGTGGGTCAGCGCGGACGCGAGTTTGCATTCCCCAAGTTTCGCTCCATGGGCGTGGATTCGGACACCCAGCGCGCCAAGGTGGCGGCCATGAACCAGCATGGCGCGGCTGGTATCACCTTCAAGATGAAGCGCGACCCGCGCATCACCCCGACCGGACGCGTCATCCGCCGCTTCAGCATAGACGAGTTGCCGCAGCTGTGGTGCGTGCTGACAGGCCAGATGACCCTGGTGGGCCCACGCCCGCCCATGCCCAACGAGGTGGCCCAGTACAGCCTGCGCGACCGCGAACGCCTGAGCGTGGTGCCGGGCCTGACCTGCTTCTGGCAGGTCAATGGTCGCTCCGAAATTCCGTTTGAGCAGCAGGTGGAAATGGACCTTGACTACATCCAGCAGCGCTCGCTGTGGACCGATATCAAGGTCCTGTTCAAAACCATACCGGCGGTGCTCTTTGGCCGCGGTGCCTACTAATGTCTATGCAAAACTCGATTGATTTCACTGCCAGCCCGGCCCGCGTGCTGCTATTCATGACCCACGAGAGGCCCGCCGATGTGCCGGGCGATGAGCAGCCACTGGCCTGCCTGCTGCCGCTGGGCACGGCAAGCTTTGCAGAACGCACCATGGACAGTTGCGCACTGGCCGGTGTGCGCCAGCTTGACGTGGTAGTCAGCGATTCCCCCGAAGCCTTGCGCGCCATCCTGCAGGACGGCGCACCCTGGGGTATACAAATTAACTGGCACCATGCCAAGGAATCTGCCTCGCCCTATACGGTGCTGCGTGCCATGGCGCTGCAGCCAAACCAGCGCCTGGTGATCGGCCATGGCCACCAGTGGGTGGCCAGCCGCATCGTGCGCGAACTGATGCAGGCCCCTGGTGTGGCCCTGCGCATGGGCAGCGAGCTGGCCTGGACCGGCTGGTTCAGTGCCGATGCCAGCAGCGTGCAGGCATTGGGGCCGCACGCCGATTACCAATGGCTGGATGCCCGGGTGCGCAACATGGTGGGCGCCCGTTGCGTGCTGGCAGCCGCTGGGGAACAGGCGCAGTGTCTGTGCGCGACAGATCTGCTGGCTGCCCAACAGCATGCGCTGGACGGCACGCAGGAGTCTGCCATTCCGGCCTCTTGGCGGCGCACGGCCTGGGGTGCCGCCAGCCCCGAAGCCCTGGTCCATGCGGATGCAAAGATCCAAGGTCCAGTGCTGATAGGCGCGGGCAGCGTGGTCGAGGCCGGTGCCGAACTGGGGCCGGGCACGGTGCTGGCGCGCGATGTATTTGTCGCCGCCGGTGCCTGCGTTCGCAACTCCGTGGTGCTGTCCAACACCTATGTGGGCGGCCAGATCACGCTGGAAAGCGCGCTGGCGCAGGGCCACTGCGTGCAAAACTTGAAATGGTCGGTGCGCACCGTGTTGAGTCCAGACGATGCCGTCATGGCGGTGCTGCGCAGTCATGCCGACAACTGCACGCCTTGGACATCGAGGGCCACAGCCGCGCTGCTGGCGCTGGCCTTGAGCCCCCTGCTGATGCCGGCACTGCTGTGGCAATGGGCCGTAAACAGCACTGCACTCTGGCGATCGGTGCCGGTGGTGCGGTCGCGCGTGCCCGGCCAGGACCGGCTGCAATGGGTGACCGTGCGTCTGCCACAGAGTGGGCGCACGATAGACCGCTGGGTAGCCCAGTTTGGCGCCCTGCTGGATATCGTGCAGGGCCGACGCTGCTGGTTTGGGCTGCGACCACGCAGCGAATCCGAATGGATTGCCTTGGGGCGGGACTGGCAGGATTTGTTCGGCCGCAGCGCCATAGGCCTGTTTCACGCACCGGCCTGGCGCGAAGGCCAGCAGAATCTGGACAGCGAATCCCATGCAGCGGCCGACGCCTTTATGGCGGTGCAATCGACCTCCGTCGGGCGTGTCAGAATTCTGCATTCGCTGGCATGGCGCAGCCGATAAATTCCAGCGCAGCCGCGTCGCGGCCCGTGGACTTCAAACCGATCAAGCACCACAGGAAGGTAAGGCACCGCATGGCGGATATCAAAAAACTGTTACAGCGCAAGCGCTTCTCCCTGGAAATTTTGGGCATAGTGGCGCTGGCCGAATTCGCCGTGATGGCCCTGCTAGACCAACTAGCGCCCGCTATCAATGCCTTGCAAACAGACCTGCTGGCTGCGCTCGGTCTGATACTGCTGTGCGCGCCTCTGATCTTCTGGCGCAGCCGTGCAGTGCATGGCCGCGAGTGGCAGAACCTGTCGAATGCGGTGCAATCCTCCGGCAATGCGGTTCTGCTGCTCGATGCCGAGCAGCGCATTCTCTGGGTCAACCAGGGCTTTACGCGCATGTCTGGCTATACGCTGGAAGAGGCCAAGGGTCAGACACCCGAACAGTTAGTGGGCAGTGGACTCACGGAGGCCAGCATGCTCAAGCGGCTGCGCGACAGCGTGGTCGGTGCAAAACCCTGTCGGGCCGAAGTCTGCAACCGGCGCAAGGACGGGCAGCTCTACTGGGCCGACCTGGACTTCAGACCGGATTTGGATAGGCACGGCAGCTTGCTGGGTTTTGTGGAAATCAGCACCGACATCACCGAATTAAAGCAGGCCAAGCTCAGTCTGGAGGCGAGCCTGCGCGAAGCGGAGGCCCTGCGCCATACCGTCAACACACATGCGATTGTCTCGGTGGCCGACGCGGGTGGGCGAATCATCGACATCAATCCCGCCTTTTGTGCCCTCAGCGGCTATAGTCGCGAGCAGTTGCTCGGGCAGGATCACCGGATTTTGAACTCGGGTACCCATGCACCGGAATTCTGGACCGCCATGTGGGATGACATATCCCGGGGCAAGCCCTGGCGCGGCGAGGTCTGCAACCGTGACCAGCAGGGTCGAATCTATTGGGTGGACAGCATGATTGCACCGTTTCTGGGTGCCGATGGATTGGTCGAAAAATACGTTTCGGTGCGCGTGGATATCACGGCGCGCAAGATTGCCCAGGAGGAACTGTTGCACCAAAGCCGCCTCTTGTCCGAGGTGCTGGACGCTGTGCCTTACGGCCTGGTGGTCTACGACGCACAGCAGGAGTTGCGCCTGCACAATGCGCAGTTCACCGAGCTGCTGGAGCTGCCAGCGGAATTGCTGGCACAAAAGCCGTTTTATTTTGCCGACCAGATTCGATACCTGTATGCACGTGGCGACTACGCCAGCGGGCAAAGCCTGGAAGTGGTGCTGGCGGGATTCGAAGGCGCCATGGCGGGGCGCCAGCATCTCACTCTGGAGCGGCGCCAGTTCGACGGACGCCATATTGAAATTCGAGCCCACCCCATTTCTGGCGGCTGGACCGTGCTGAGCTACCGCGACAACACCGAGCGAAAGAATCAGGCACTGCAGCTCAGCGATGCCCAGGAACGGGTGCGCCTGGCAACCGAAAGTGCGGGCATTGGCATCTGGTCGCTGAACCCGATCTCCGGTGAACAGCACTGGGACGCTCAGCAGTACCGACTCTTCGGCATGGACCCCAAAGCCCACAGCGCCGACAAAATTTTTGACCTCTGGTCGCAGCATCTGCACCCTGCGGACGCAGAAGCAGCGCGCGCAGCCTTTCAACGCAGCATTGACCAGGGCCTGCCCTTTGAGCAGGTGTTCCGCATCATCCGACCGGATGGCGCGCTGCGTCACATCCGGGCCCTGGGCAGTCCACGCATGGACAGCGAGGGCCGGGTCGAGTACATCGTAGGAACCAACATGGATGTCACCGATGCCACGCTGCTGGTTGAAACCATGCAGGAGGCACGCCTGCGGGCCGAGGAAGCCAGCCGGACCAAGGACCAATTCCTGGCCAATATGAGCCATGAAATCCGCACGCCCATGAACGCCGTGATGGGCATGCTCAAGCTGCTTGAATTCAGTGTGACCGACCTGCAGCAAGGGCGCTATGTGGAACAGGCCAGGCAGGCGTCCGGGCTGATGCTGCGATTGGTAGACAGTCTGCTGGACTTTTCCCGCTTGGAAGCCCATCACTTGACGCTGGCACGTGCTCCTTTCCGTCTGGACGACTGCCTGGACGAACTGGCGCCTATGCTGGCAGGTGCTGTTGGCGACAGAGACATCCATGTGCGCTTCGACCTGGCGCGTCCCCTGCCAGAAGCGCTGGTTGGCGACGCGCTGCGGCTGCGCCAGGTGCTGTCCAACCTGATGGGCAACGCCGTGAAATTCACCCTTTCCGGAGAAGTGGTCTGCCAGATTTCCGTGCTGCAACAGTCCGCAGCCCAATGCCGTTTGGCCTTTTGCGTGCGCGATACCGGCATCGGCATTGCACCAGAGTTTCTAGCCACCATTTTCGATGCCTTCGTGCAGGTGCAATCCGGAACCACACGCGACTATGGCGGTGCCGGCCTGGGACTGGCGATCGCCCAACGCCTGGTGAAACTGATGGGCGGACGCATTGAAGTGCAGAGCGAACCCGGAGTCGGCAGCCGCTTTGAATTTGCCCTTGACTTTGCGTTGCAGCAGCCAGCGCACATCCCGGCGCCGCGCCAGGCACTAACGACAAAGCCCCATACGCCGGACCCGCGCCCAACAGCATCGCGTCCGGCCCCGGTCCGGCCCGCGGCGATTCACGTCAATCGTCTCCGAGGCATGCGGGTGCTGGTGGTGGAAGACAGTCCGATCAACCAACAGGTCATGCAGCAGCTGTTGGAGAATGAGGGAGCAAATGTGGCCGTTGCAGACAACGGCCAGTTGGGCGTAGATGCCCTGCGCGCGTCATTAACGCAGCAGGCTTTTGACGTGGTGCTGATGGATATCCAGATGCCAGTGATGGACGGCTATCAGGCCACCCGCACGGCGCGCTTGCTGCCTGGGCTGCAACAGCTTCCCATCATTGCCGTCAGCGCCAATGTGCAAGCGTCGGACCGTGCGCAAAGTTTGGCATCGGGTATGAATGCGCATATCGGCAAACCCTATGCGCTGGATGAATTAGTGGCCTTGATACAGCGCCTGACCAGATGGGCGCACGCCATGCCCGCTGCAGCGCCCAGCGCCACGCTGCAGGCCAAAGTGCCTGCGCTGCACGTTTACTGGATCCTGGGCGACCTACAACAGCCCCGACCCGACGCGCTCCGACTGCTGCAACAAAACTTGGTGCTGCACCTGCTGGACTCCGTGGCGGCACTGGCCGAGCAGATGGTCAACGGTTCGGTGCACTGTGGGCTACTCGTGGCCGACCTGGAATGCATCACCAGCGAATCCATGGGCAAACTGGTGGCGCAAGGCAATGGTGCTAGCATGAAAGACCTGGCCATGCTGGTGCTGGCCGACGCGGTGACAGAAGCAGAGATGCAAGCCTGCATCCGCTGCGGCGCGGTGGATATGGTGCCCCTGCCCTATGCCCTGGAGCAGCTGGAGGTGATCGCCAGAAAGCACATCAACGCACGGGGAGAATTGCGAGTGGACACGAACAACAAGGTAGTGGCGATTGACGCCTGGGGTGCGATGCAGCGCATGCAGTCGGATCCGGCTTTTTTCGGCAGTCTGCTGCGGGCCTTTTTTGATGAATTGCCGCTGCGCCGGCAACTGCTGGCCGCCGACTGGAGCCTGGACCCGGTGCAGGTCAAGCACCGCAGCCATGCACTCAAGGGCCTGGCCCTGACGCTCGGACTGGCAAGTCTGGCCACGGTGGCCAGTGAGGCCGAACACCGGTCTGCGCATGCAACTGCAGATGCAGGCTTGCTGTTGCGACTGGAGGGCGAGATGCGGTCTGCCAGCTTCCATATCTTGCGCTGGCTTTCTCTGCATCCGGAGTGCACCGTGGTATGAACCAATTGCCGTATGACGCATTGCGCATCCTGGTGGTGGATGACGAGGCCATCGCGCGCCTGATTCTGAGCCGTCCGCTGCTGGAGCTGGGACACCAGATTTCGCTGGCGGCGAGTGGCAACCAGGCACTTGACATGCTGCAAAAACATAGTTTTGACCTGATCCTGCTGGACATCGGCATGCAGGACGGTGACGGCTTTTTGGTGCTCGACACGCTGCGTAAAAAGGAGGAGCTGCGCTGGGTCCCCATCATCGTGACCTCGGGCCACCAGTCCGAGGCGCAAATCAACCGGGCTCTTGAACTGGGCGCGGATGACTACATGACCAAGCCGCTCAACATCGGCTTTTTACGTTACAAGATTCGCAACTTCCAGCGCGTCATATCCTTGCAGAAGCAAAATTTGCAGTTGCTGGCCAGCGTGACGCAAAAGCAGCAGTCGCTGGAAGATCGCATTGCCCTGGAGTTTGAATACAGCTCGCGCATCCAAAAGACCTTGTTGTTCGGCAGTGTCCCGCTGGCACCCGGCGGCCTGTTCACCTCGGCGCGGGCGCAGGCGGCACAGGGCATCAATGGCGACTTTATCGAGATAATTTCCGTCTACCCGGATTCGGTGGACATCATCATCGGCGACGTCATGGGCAAGGGACCACTGGCGGCGATTCTGGGGGCCGACGTCAAGCTGCAGGTACAGCGGCAAATTTCCAATCGCCTGAGCCTGGGCAATGGCACGCGCTTTTCGGTCACCGAGATCGTGAATGCCATCCATGGCACGCTCACGCCCAAGCTGATCGAACTGGAGAGCTTTGTCACCTTTTTGTATGCCCGACTCGACAAGGCCCACCGGACTCTGACCGTGATCTGTTGCGGCCATCCGCCCCTGATTGTGCTGAGCGGTGGCGAGTCGCGCCTGTTCGGACCGCCCAATCTACCGCTGGGCGTGATGGTCGACGAGGTCTATGAAGAGCAGCAATGTGCGATTGAAGCCGGTGCCTCGGTGATTTGCTATTCCGACGGTCTGTCCGAGGCCAAGAACATCCATGGCGAGGCCTATGGCGAAGACCGCTTGCTGCTGGAACTGGCGCCCTATCACCAGGCCCAATGGGGTGCCAATGCGCTGGTGGAACTGGTCTATGCCTCGGTGCTGCGTTTTGTCGGCGAGCAGCCTCTGGCCGATGACCTGACGCTGGTGGTGGCCAAGGTGCCGGAAGACGGCGCCCTGCACAGCCGCCTGCGTTTGCCGCGTGCACTGGACCGCATTTCCGAGCTGCGGGGCTTTGTTGAGCACTTTGCGCAGGAGCTGCAGTTGTCAGCGGAGCTGACCGACAAGATGGTGTTGGTGGCGGTAGAAAGCTTTACCAACACCGTGCGCCACTCCAGCAGCGAAATCATCAACTCGGCGTTGGAGCTGCAAATTCGCCAGCAGGACAGCATGGTCTGGTTGCTGCTGGAAGCACTGGGGCCGTACTTTGATCCGGGCGCTGTGCCGCTGGAGCCGCTCGATCCCATGGACCTGAGCCGCGAGGGAGGCTTTGGCCTGCACATCATCAACGCACTGGCAGATTCGGTGCGCTACTCGCATGCGGCAGGGGTCAATCACATGGAATTCGGCTTTCACTGTCAGGCCTGAATGACGGCCTATGTGGTGTTTGTGGCGCTGTTCGTGGCGGCCTATTGTGTCCAACGCGATGGACTGGAGGCGGTGTTTCTGAAGGTCTGGATACCCATCTTTCTGTACATTCCGTTTGCCTTCACGGCGCACATACCGCTGGTGCCGATTCGCACCTTTTCGCAGGCTGCCATCGTACCCATCATGGTCGCGCTGTTCAAGGAAAAGGGCCACCTGATACGCTTTGGACGGCTGGAAATACTGCTGGCCCTGTATGTGCTGCTGCGCGTGGCGGCAGACTTCAGCAGCCGCGGCTACAAGGACGCACAGAACTACGCCTTCTACATGCTGAGCTGCCTGATCGGCCCCTACCTGATGGGCCACTACATCATCCACAGCCGGCGCATGGACATCAAGACGGCCAAGATGTTTGTGCTGATCTTCCTGACTTTTTTTCCGATGTTTTTGTACGAGGCCAAATTCTGGGTGAATCCGATCTTCAAGATCATGTCGCCCCTGTTTCCAGATGCCTTTAGCGGACTCTCCATCCGCTATGGTCTGGCCCGCACGGCCGGCACCTTTGAGCATCCTATCCTGGCCTGCATCCTGGTGGTGGCGGTGTATCGAATGCACCGTTGGCTGAGCTGGGTGGGTGCCTGGAAGGACGCACAGCAGGGCTGGCTAGGGAAAATCCAGGGCTGGCTCAAGCCCTTCCCATTTTCCTTTGCGACACAGATTTCCATCGTGCTGGTCATCATGGCCATCATGACCATTTCGCGCGGCCCGTGGATCGGTGGCATCGCCGCTGCCGTGCTGGTGGCGGCGGGCAATCTGAAAAACCGCAAGCAGGCGCTGATCATTGTCTGCCTGCTATTTGTGGTCGGCGGCATAGGCGGCAAGCTGGCACTGGACGCCTACATCACACCCGGCGAAGGCCAGGTGATGGCGGAAGAGGCGCAGACCATGCTGTACCGCAAGGTGATGGTGGAGCGTTACACGGAATTTTTGGTGGAACGCATGTGGACCGGCTGGGGCCTGACCACGGTGCCCACCATCAAGGGCATGGAGTCGATCGACAACGCATTCTTTTTGATGGCCTTGCAACATGGGGTGCTGGCTCCCTTGCTGTTTGCCATCATTTTTGTCTATGCCATCGTCTCGCAGGTGGTGTTTGGTCTCAAGTCGCCCGTAGGCACGGCGCCCTTGGGCTTCAGCTTTGCCGGCATTTATCTGATGTGCTTTATTGCCTTTGCCTCTGTCTATATGGGTGCGCAGACCGAGCCCCTGTTGTTTTTGCTGCTGGGCTGGGGCGAGGGCATGAAATCGCGTAAGCCCGAGTCCGACAGCCCCGGCATGCCAGCCGCTGCGCCGCAAGCCAGTCACGGCTTTCGCCGCGTGCTGAATTAGCGTCCCTAGCCGCGATGGCGCCCCTGCCTGAATTGCTGCAGTCTGAGTAAAAACAGGTTCCAGCGCAGGCTCATGCCCGAGCTGCTCATAAAGGTATTGAACTTGTCGCCGGTGATGGTTTCCACCAGCTGGCTCTTGATGGATTCGCCGCCACTGTCCATGGGCACCTTGTTGACAACCAGCCCGACTGCATCCGGGTCCATGCGCTCCAGCTGCACCCTGGCCCGCACCACATCGGCCTTGTTCAACACTTCGGCTTCCACCACCAGGAACACCTGACCGATGGCGTCGATCAGCAGCTCGGCATCGGCCGAGGGCAGCAGCGGCGGCAGGTCGATCAGCACCATGTCGAACTGGCGGCTCCAGGTTTCCAGCGCGGACATGAACACGTCCAGACGCTTGATACCGCTGTCGATACTTTGTCCGTAGGGAACCACATTCAGGCGCATGCCGAAATGGCGCTGCAGATTGACCACCTCCATGGCCTGGGCCCGGCCAATCAGCAGATCGGTCAATCCGGGCAAATCCGAGGACATTGCCGAATGGCTGGTCAGGGAATCGGCATCAATCACCAGCGTGCGCGTTCCCAACTCCACAAGGGTGCGTGCCAATTCCAGCACGATCGAGGTGGTGCCGCCACCGACCTTGACGGACGAAAAGCTGTACACATTGCGCGCGCCGCGCGCCTGGTTGCGCCGCAGCGTGGAGGCAAAGCGACGGAACTGGTCATCGCTCAGAATGTGGGTGGAGGCGTCCTGCGCATCTACCAGCCAGGCTGCGCTGCGAATGCGCATGGCCTTCTCGGCATCGCCAACGGTAATCACGCGCTTGTCAAAATAGTCCAATCCCATCGGAATCAGCAGGATCAGCGCCAGGCTAGCGAGCATCAGCCCCAGCAACACCTTGGTCTTGCCTATGCCCTGGGGCGTGATGGCTGGCAGGGCCGGCGTGATCAGGCGTGTAAAGCCCAGCGCGTTGCTTTCGGTCTGCAGGTAATTGACCCGCGAGCGCATATCGCCGAGTTCCTGTTCGCGTTTTTTAATTTCGCCGCTAAAGCGCATGGCTTCGCGAAAGCTGCTGGCAAATTCCGATGCCTGGCCCTGCAGCTGACCGACGCGCTCAGTCAGCTCACGCTCGACCTGTTGGGACTCCTCCAGTGTGGCGACCAATCGTGCCCGGGTGTTGCCCAGGGCGGACTTGTCAAAGTCCGATTCGCTGGCTTGCAGACGCCGCTTGAGCTCGGCCATTTCGTCCAACGCCGGCTTCTTGGCCGGGTGCCCATCCTGCAGTCCGGCCAGCACCCGGTACAGCTCTTCGTTGCGCTTGATCACCTCATTGCGCATGGCCTGCAAACCGTTGTCCTGCAGACGCATCTCCAGCACCGAACGCCCGGCGCTGGAAGGGACTTCCTTCTGATGTTCAAAAGCGGCCAGTGTGGCCTGGGCGCGGCTGCGTTCAACGGCGGCGAGTGCCAGCTTTTCGCGGGCCAGCGCCAAGGTCACGTCAAACGGATTGGTGGTGTTTTCACCAAAGGTGGTGAGGCCCAGAAAGCCGGCCAGGTTGGCGCGACGGCTTTCATATTCGGTGATCTCAGCATTCAAGACCTTGGCGCGCTCGGCCAGCACGCGTCCGCGATCGTCAGCACCATAAATCTGCTCGTTATGCGTGGTTTCCAGAAAGGAGTCCATGATCGCGTTGACGATGTCGTGCAGGTGGAGCTTCTGGCTGGAGTTGGTCCCTACCCGCACCATGTAGGTGTCTGGAATGGCAAAAATATAGATGGTCTTTTGCTGGCGCTCGATCCACTTGCGTTTGTCTTCCGATGGAAGCTTGGGATCTATGCCCTTGGCGGCCAGTGCGTCGAGCGCGTGTTCCAGTACGTCATAGCGCAGTATGGAGCGCGACAAATGGTTCACAAACTCGCGGTATTGCGAGTTGGATTGCAGCTCCAGGTCCTTGTCGGCGGACATGGTCTTTTGATAGGCAGGAGCCACCTGAAAGACGGCCTCGGCCGTATAGCTGCTCTTGACCGTCAACAGGGCCATCGGAATGCCGATCAACAGCAAGAACAGCGCAGCCATCAGTCCGGCGCGTTTGTGGCGCTGCCAGCCTATGCTCAGACGCAGGCTGCGGGCGGAAGATGCTGGAACGGTGGGGAGTGCGGCGGTTGACATGGAACTTCAAACCTTGCGCGCGGTCCGGGTCCAGCCCGATTTGCGGTTCAAAAAGTAGGCAACATACACCGGCAGCTTCCAGGCGGCATACAGCGGCACGCTGAGCAACTCACGCAGGCTCAGCACATGCCGGGCGTGGTGCAACCAGGCCAGGGTGATGGCGAAAAACAGGGCCACGGCAGCGGTCAGTGCAATCCACAAGGCAGGCAACAGGCCGGTAGCGAAATAGCTGCCCGCGCCCAGCAGTGGCAGGCTGACGGCCACGCTCAAAAAATACAGCGCCAGCGGCGGGATCACCAGGTCCAGCGCCAGTGCCAGAGTGGCCACACGCGGCCGGCGTACAAATGCACCCAGCAGACGGGGCAGCTCCTCAATCAAGGTCTGGAGGTGACCATGTTCCCAGCGCGCCTTCTGGGTGCGGGCCACGGCCGCATCCAGTGGGAACTCGCTGGACACCTGTGCGTCAGCCAGAAACTGCGTCGGCCGCCCGGCAATGGCTAGGTCCACGCCGAGCTTCATGTCTTCGGCGATGTGGCCGCTGGCCAGACGCGCGGTGGCCGCCAGGTCCCAGGGCAAGGCCATGCCAGTGCCCATCAGATGGCAGGCGCGACCCAGACGATAGCTGCCCAGGGGGCGCACCTGGTTTTTTACCAGCCAGGCAAATGCCAGCATGCGGGTGCGCAGGCCGGAGCCCGCGGGGGCCAACATCAGATCCAGCATCTGCACCGGACATTGGGTTTGCATGCAGCGCTGCGCC
>Ga0073936_10001218_pt1 | contig 40021 bp, 33 predicted proteins | sample AliMusrvi5mmetaG_FD_87041 | JGI IMG/M metagenome (GOLD analysis project Ga0073936, IMG submission 87041) | Freshwater lake bacterial and archeal communities from Alinen Mustajarvi, Finland, to study Microbial Dark Matter (Phase II) - Alinen... | ecosystem: Environmental > Aquatic > Freshwater >...
AGCCTTGGGGGCTTCGCAGCAGGCCGGGGCGCAGCAACTGTGGCAGCGAGCCTTCAAGTCAGCCAGCAGATGGCGATGGCACTTCGGGGCGCACTCGCCGCAAGCTGGTTCGCAGCACTTGGGAGCTGCACAGCACTTGGGTGCTTCGCAAGCCGGAGCGCAAGCCTTGGGAGCTTCGCAGCACGCCGGGGCGCAGCAGCTCTTCTCGCAACGAGGACGGCAGGCCCGCTTGGCCTTCAACCGCTCGCAGAGGCTGGGACGGCAGCTCTTCGGTACGCATCCGCAAGCTGGCTCACAGCACTTCGGCGCTTCACAAGCCGGAGCGCAAGCCTTGGGAGCTTCGCAGCACGCCGGGGCGCAGCAGCTCTTCTCGCGGCAAGGACGGCAGGCCCGCTTGGCCTTCAGACGCTCGCAGAGGCTGGGACGGCAGCTCTTCGGAGCACACGACTCGGTACAACCGCAGACTGGCTCACAAGCCTTGGGGGCTTCGCAAGCCGGCGCACAAGCCTTCGGGGCTTCACAGCAACCCGGACCACCAAGTAGATTGGCCCGAGCACTGTTGGTGGTGGCCACGACGCTCAAAGCGAAGAGGGCCACCGCCGACAAAAGAAAACGACGCTTCATGGGAGTTACTCCTTGTGACAAAGACCCATTGGGAAAATCACGCTAACTAGCGTATATAGGGGTTTCGGGTCCGATCTAGCGATCCTATCGACGAAGAAACACGCCGTCTTTTAGCCAGATAACCTATTTGCACCAAAAGACGCATGTTCTTGGGCCACTTCTATCGCTTAGGCCGATTATGACGACTTTCCGGCCACGATCGGACTTGTCGCCAGCGGTCTCATGAGTGTAAAAGGCCGCTTGTGACGAATGTGCCATTGCCGGCAACCAATCGTGAGAGACTTCCCGATTTCTTTGTAGGGCGGAGTTTAGTCACCCTACAATAGTTTTTGACCATTTCCTTCATTTCCTCAATGAAATTTGCAAGATGACCAGTCTCCCGTCATCGCGTTTTTTTCCCCCCGCCGAAAACGCCGACGCGGAAGGCGTGGTTGGATTCGGTGGAAAACTCACGTCGGAATGGCTGCTGGACGCCTACCAACATGGTATATTCCCCTGGCCAACGGGGAATCCAAGCATTCCCGTTCCCTGGTGCTCTCCCGATCCGCGGGCGATCTTTGAACTAGACCGTTTCCACGTTCCCCGGCGACTGGCCCAGACCTGCCGCAACGGAAAGTTTCGCGTGACGCTGGACAGTGATTTTTCCGGCGTTATTCACGGGTGCGCAACGTCCGGCACGCGTCGCGGTGGCACGTGGCTGACGATGCCGATGATTCGGGCGTATACCCAACTTTTTGAAGAGGGGCACTGTCACAGCGTCGAAGTTTGGTACGACGATCGGTTGGCTGGTGGGGTATACGGCTTATCAATCGGTGGGGTCTTCGCTGCGGAGTCGATGTTTTATCGCATCCGCGACGCCTCAAAGGTGGCCCTGGTACACCTTGTCGAGCGGCTTCATCAGCGAGGGTATGCGTTCATGGATATCCAACAACTTACACCGCACACTGCACAATTTGGGGCTATTGAAATACCACGTACTGAGTATTTGCGGCGACTTGCAGAGGCTCTTTCCGCTATCGTGACCTTTGGCGATCGCGAGGAAGGGACCTTGTAATCTGCCGCTTCATAAGTTACCACTAAGGGTTGATACGGTGAATTGATACAAGCCTACTGCTACGCTTCGGATCACTTCAAGCTGTGCAGAGTTTATGGAAGGTAGTGGCCCATGAGTGATGAGAGCAAGAGCGCGGAGAATTCGCAAATCCCTGTGCGGAAGAAAATTCTCCTTGTAGACGACGACCGCGAGATTGTTGAATCGATGCGGATCGCCTTGGACGCTTCTGGCTTTGAGATCGTCGTTGCCCGAGATGGCAACCAAGGCTTGGCGATGGCCGAGAGGGAGGATCCCGATCTGGTGATTCTCGACATGATGATGCCCAAGCGGAGCGGATTTCTGGTCTTGGAAAAACTCCGCCGGACACGTCCCGTGCCATTACGCGTGATCATGATCACGGCTAACGAAGGCAACCGGCACAAGGCCTACGCCGAAACGCTGGGCGTCGACGATTACATTCGTAAGCCCTTCGCCATGGACCGGTTGCTGGAGAGCGTGACCCGGTTGCTGAAGTAGGGATGCACTGAAGCTACTTTTTTTCGCTGCCGCCGACTTTGGGTTGAGCCTTCGGAGTCAAGATGATCGTCACGGGCGTGCCGTGCGGCGGCAGCTTTTCAGGAGTGGCCTCAAACGAACGGTCTTCGATCGCTCCCGCGCTGACGACTGGCAGGTCCAGCAGGGCGACCGGATTGTTCAACACACAAACAAATTCCCCGCCATCGGCCATGAATCGCTTTCCACCTTCTCCGTCATCGGCAAAACGGCTGCCAGCAAAGACCCAAGTCTTCAGCGGCGGCTTCTTTGTTTTGACATCGCGGATTAAGGTCAAAGCATCGGCGCGCTCGGTCTTGCCCTCCTTGTTCTTCCACCGCACTTCGATCTCAATTTCATCGCCGGTGGCCAGGGTGGTCTTATCGTCCCTATAGTAGGACGGATGTCCTGGCTTGGCTCCGCAAAGGATCAGGGCCAACTGAATCTGCTGGAAGACCGAGCTTTGGCCCTCCGCGCGGCGTTCGCCTTCAACGACCAGCACCGACTCATAAGCCCTTGCTTTGGTGGTAATAAAGAACTCCAGGGGATAGTCAGCCTTGCACGCCTCGCCAACGAGCACCACCTGCTTGTTCTTCGGGCTGAGCCACGCGGCATACTTGCCGAGCTGCCTGAGATCCTTAAAATTGTCCACCAACGGCGGACCGAGATCGCGCGGCTTGGCGGTCGGGTCGGGTTCATCGGCCCGAGCCATGAGTGTAAGCCCGAAAAATACGGTTAAGAGAGTTATTTGAAGAGCGGAAAGCGGCAATTTCATGGCGATGGACCTTTTGTTAGAATGGCATGTAAGGCAGCGTTCGAGAGGAAGACAAGTGCATTCCACATGCCGGAACTAATCTGGGAGGGGAAATGCATTATCTCGATATTATACCATGCTTTCCGATGAAACAGCCTCCTTAATTGGCGTTCGGGTGTCGAACCGATCATCAGCCGTGTCGGAAAGACTGCCATGGAACAATAGGCAAAAGGTAATAAAGGTTCAATTGATGCCCACGATTCCGACGAAAAGACCCCCCGGTTGGCTTGCCGACCAGCCCTTAGGCCCCCAGATCCTTGCAGCCGCGCTTTGGGAGGGCAATGCATCACCCAATACGATCGGGCAGCGTGCCGTGGCGTGGATGAAATCGGTCGCGCGGCCAGTTAGCGATGTGACGGTGGCCCTGGAGGCCATTGCCTGGGCACAAGGACTGCCTTTTCTCAGGAATATCCTCGAATCGGAGGATTGGCTTGCGTTGGCCGAACTCTTGTCGAGCCTGCCGGCCGAGGTCGATCGGCAGACGCTGCAGGACCAGCCCCTGATCCATCAGCTCTTGGCGGGAGAGCTGGCCTGGACGCTGGCTAGGCGACTGACCGATGCCCCGCTTTCCGGTCGCCTCAAAAAGAGCGGCCGGGCAGCGATCTCCCTCGGTCTTAGCCAGATCCTGGATCGCCAGGGCATGTTGCCTGCGGAACATTTTCATAAGCTCCGCCCGTTATTGGCCTGTTGGACTCGTTGCCGGGTGTTGGCCGGCGGGTTGTCGAGTGGTGGATTGGGATCTCGGTCCGAACAACAGTATCAGCGGCTCGTTCGCAATGCCTTGCGGTGTAACCGTCCTAGCGGCTGGCCTCTGTTGGCTGCGGAGGACTCGGAATCTTGGGGAGGGAAAGGTCGGGCTGGAAAGCCTGACGTACATAAACGAGGTTCCTGGGGACGCGACCTGTTTGAAGCCGTGCTGCAAAGCAGTCTGGAAGGAATCAACCATAGCTTGGCCGCTGTTGCCTTGCCTAATTTGTCGCCGGGCTTTGTCGCCAAGCCGCCAAAGAAGGCCGCCGATTTGCCTCCCGCTTCGATCCACTGGGAAGAAGGTTCGATCGCCGTCTTGCGCCGCAACTGGAATCGCGACGACGAGCGGATCGCCGTGCTCTTTGCCGGGCAGACGTGCGAAATCGAACTGGTTTCGTCCGCTCGGGTTGCAGTATCCGGGGCGTGGCTTTTTGAAATTACCCAGCAGGGCCAGTTGCTCCAGCCGGTATCGGACTGGGAATCCAGTTGCTGGTATTCCGACGAAGATGTTGACTATCTGGAGTTGGAGATCGAGCTAACCGGTAATGTCAAACTACAGCGGCAGATCGTACTCGCCCGCGAAGACCGGTTCCTCTTGCTCGCCGATACCCTGATAAGCCCGCAGTGTGGAGATTTGAAATATCGCACTGTTTTGCCTTTGGCTCCGAATGTCCAATTCCTCGAAGCCAAGGAAAGCCGCGAAGGGTTATTAATGTTCGACCGTGCGGCAACTGCGGGCAAGAAATCCGCTGCGTCGGCCCGGCCGCTGGCCCAGGTGATGCCGTTGGGAATGCCGGAATGGCGGGCGGAACAATACCCCGGCGAGCTTAAGGCGATTCCGGCGGGTCTCGAACTTCGGCAAAGTACCGCAGGAAGGCGGCTTTTCGCCCCGTTATTTATCGATCTTGACCGCAGCCGATTCCGACGTCGCATGACCTGGCGCCAACTCACCGTGGCCGAATCGCTTGCCATCGTGCCGTCGGATACGGCCGTCGGTTTTCGCGTTGCCATCGGCGATGAGCAATGGATCCTATACCGGGCTTTAGGCGGCCGAGCCAATCGCACGTTGCTTGGTCACAACCTCGCCACGGAATCGCTGATCGCCCGATTTGGAAAGGATGGCGAAATCACGTCGATCGTTGAAATTGAATGAAGCCCAGTATAGTTGGCTCACGGTATTTTCACAATAAAATATGTGAAATTCCAATTATTTTGACGAGAAAAAAGACACGATTTGCCACGCGGAAGAAATAGTGTTATTATTCAGGTTCTGGCTGTGTTAAATTCACTGGTACTTTCCTCCCAATTATTCCTAACATCCCTGATTATGGAAACGACAACAATTTCTGCGGCGGGAATGCGGGTGGTAAAATTGCTGGCAGGTTGTCCCTCGCGCACGGTGGGTGAATTGATCGACGAAACGGGCGTGACGCGCACCGCGGTAACCGAGCAGCTCAACGAATTGTTGGCTGCGGGCTTCATCGAACGTAATCTCGAGTATCTCGTTGGCCGCGGGCGGCCGCGTCATCGTTACTCGGCGACACTCTCCGCGATGGTGCTGTTGTTTGCCAACAACCAGAAATTGGTCGTGCCGGCGATTTGGAAGGCCGTCCACGCTATAGGCGGTGAGAAACTGACTAAAAGGGTTCTCCGTTCGGTGAGCCGCAGTTTGGCGAAACATTATAAGGAAAAGATCACCGCAACCGATCCGAAGAAGCGTATCGTGCAATACGCAGCCATTCTGGAAGCAGAAGGCGGGCTTGTCGATTTATCCACCAAGGGTGGTCATCTCACGGTAACGAAGCGGACCTGCGCATTCATCGGCATGTTTGACAACAATCGGAATGTTTGCGAGATCGACATCAGGCTGATGGCGGCGATCGCCGGCTGTCCGGTTCGACAAACGTCTTGCCGCAATGACGGCGCTCCGTGCTGCCAGTTTGAAGTCGATACGAAGTCCGCCGGCGGGTCACCCATGGCGAAAACCGCCACCAAGCGAAGTCGATCGTGACCTGACGCGAGCCATTTCCTACCTGGCAGCATACTGCAGCTCGGGCGTGGTTAATTGCCTGTCGTCATTTTGGCGGCGATGGGGCGGAATGCCCAGTTTCTGCAACTCGCCATGATAGGCGTCAACGGCCTCTTCGGGCGAGAGTTCGCCGTCGACAATCCGCCGCAGCATGGCGATGAATGTCAGTGGTTCCTCGGCGTCCTTGATCTTTCGGCCGAAGATGGCCGCCCGGGCACCGTGCCGCTGGGCCTCGGCCAGCAATTTGAAGGCATCGTAGGTCGTACCACTGATGCCGCCGAGGACTCCGATCACTTGGGTCGGGTCGTAGGCCACTAGTTCTTCCATCCATTGCGGTCCAAAGTACGGCAGCTTAAGGAACAGCGGCCGCCCTTCCACCGGCACGCCGGCTAGGAGCCGCGCGATGTGGTCGTTAACAAATGCCGGAACCTGCTCCGGCGACAGGCCGGCGGCAGTGTTCGGGGCAAAGACTTCGAGAAAGTAGTGAAAGCCGTGCCGTTGGGCCTCGGCTCGAAATCCTTTCAGGGCAGCCAAGGTCTCGCGATCGGCATGCGGGTCGTTGTTGAGTGTGATCGAATAAAGCCCCAAATCGACCAGGGGCCGAGCGCCGCTCCGCGGAGCGAGCGTGCCAAACCGGGCCTCTTCCAGATAGGCCGAAGCGAACGGCAACGATAGACATCGTCGGTAGCTTCCTCCGCGAACGCACCAGATATCACTGCTGTCGTTGATCCGCACCGCGGGAGTCACGTCGCTGGAATCGAACAATCGCTCGCGGTGACCTAGCGCGCTCATCGTCGCAACCGACGTAAGCATGAGGTCGACGAGACCCTGCCGAACTATCCGGCGAATTTGATCGTGGAACTCTCCCAACGTGCGGTAAACCCCGTCGCGGCCTGGAAGAGGCGGATATACTCTGCCAGGGCTGAGGATCCCAAAGGCCATGTCGGGGTCTTTGGCGTCCGCCAGGAGGAAGTCGCGTCCCGCCGGGTTGGCGCGGATGCGGGCCAGTTTTTCCAGAAGTCGTTGTTTCATTTGCCCCCCATTCGACCAACTGAATGGCCAGGTTGCTGCCCAGAAAACCCAGGCCGCCAGTGATCAGCACGTTCTTGCCTTGAAAACGCTCACGCAGCATCGCGGGAATCCTTTGCTTGATCGTTCGCGGAAATCTCTTCGCGAATGATGAACTGCGGTTGGCCGCTTTCCTTGAGAAAGAGGCGTCCCAGATATTCCCCCATCAACCCTAACGCAAAGAGTTGGATGCCGCCAATCACGAACAGCGAGACAATCAACGACGCCCACCCTCCAGGCAACTCGGGATGCATCAACTTTTCGATGGCAAATCCGGCGGCGAACAATAAGCCCAGGATGGAACAGAGGAACCCCGCGGCCGACGCCAGCCGCAAGGGGATCACCGAAAAGCTCGTGGACATGTTCAGCCACAGCGCGACCAGTTTGCGCAAAGTATACCCGGACTGGCCCTCGGCGCGCGGCTCGTGCCGCACCAACACGCAGGCGAAGTTGCGCGTGGTACGTAGGATCAGACCATCGATATATGGATACGGCCCGTCGTACTTGATGATCTCGTCGATGACGAAACGGCTAATGGCCTTGAAACTCGAAAGATAGAGTTCCGACGGCTTTTCCAGCAACTGGCTGGCAATAAAGTTATTGAAGCGACTCCCCAGGTTCCGCAGAACAGAATGCCGTTTGCGCTCGTAGCGCGAGAATACAACGTCGCGGCCATTCTGAATTTCATCGACCAACTTCCAGACCTCGCTCGGCGGGTTCTGGAAATCATCATCCATGATTACGGCACAATCTCCCGTGGCACGGTTCAGCCCCGCCATCACGGCGTTGTGCTCGCCAAAATTGCGAGAAAGGTTCACGAAGCAGACCTGCGGAATCTCGTTAGCCAGTGAGCGGCAGACCTCAGCCGAATTGTCGGGGCTGCCGTCGTTCACCAAGACAATTTCCAAATCGCACGCACTGGCGAACTCGGCCACAAGCAAGCGGGTCAGCAGGGCAATGGTGGTTTCGCTGCGATAGACCGGAATCACGATCGAAAGACGCAGCGTGCGGTTCGCATCCCGCCTCGGGATACTGTTTTGAGAGGTCACTTGTGCTCCTTGGGTGTGTTGGCCAACCGCAGCGCGGAAATGCGCCGTCCCACGACGACGACTTCGCGCGGATTCTCCCCGCGGTAGCGGTCGCAAACGACCTCCCCTATTTTTTCCCAAGGGACGGGAATCGCGAGCGACTCTTCCGCGGGCGTTTGCATGAAACAGAAATAGTTGGGGATCGCTTCCGCCGTGGAGGCCGGCGACGGCCACTCCCGAAGTTCGACAGGACCGCGATAGGCATACGTGAAAAGATGGTTTACCGGGCCGAAACTGGCCAGCGGCTCGCCTGCGGGAATCGCCGCTTTGATTCCAGCTACAGCGGCCGGTGCGTTAGGGCTGGAGATGATCAGGTAGTCCAGGATCGGACCATCGTATCCTGCACAAAGAAGCAGGGCTGCCGGCAAGACAGCCCACTGGGGGTGCCGTAGGCTACCTTTTCTCGCCAAGAGGAAGCTGGCTATCGCCGCCGCCAGCGACAGACCGCCAAACGCAGCCAGGATTGCCGGCGTCGGCAATGGCGCGCTTTTTAACCACGCTAGAAGACCGTCCGGCACGTTGGCCGTCGTGGCCCGCGAGACCGTGCATGCCAGCGTGATGGCCGCAACTCCCAGACCTGTCATTCCAATGGCGAACAGGCCATGAAACCAACTCCAACCGCGCGGACTCGACGCATTCATGGCTCTTTTCAGGCTATAGTCAATGGCCAAGGCAGACAGGCAAGCGGCTGCGGGAAAGAGCGCCATCACGTAACGAACCCGTGCGCTGGGAATAATCCAGCAAGGCGCGAGAACGACCAACACCATGACGAGGAGGAAGATAGCCCCGTCGCGGCCGTTTCCACGCTCACGCCAGAAGCCGCTTGTGGACAACGCCGGCGCAAATAGAGACCAGGGAAGCATCACGGCGAAGATTTCCAGTGGAAAAACTAGAAGATGGCTGAAAAACCGGCCGCTTCCGGCCTCCGCCAGGCGTTGCGTCAAAGCGCCTTCCTCACTCCATGTCTTCAGTGATGCCTCCGCGCCGGCGGTTAAGGAAAAAGGGATCTGCCATGCGCCGACCAAGAGCAGCATCAGCGCCAGCCCCGCGACGTGGCCCCACGAAAACAGCCGCCGCCAATCGCTCCGCAAGATCAGGTACAAGCATGTAGTGCCCACGAAATAGATCGGCCCCTGCGGTCCTTTGGTAAGCGCGGCAAGGGCCGCCAAGGAGTAGCCCACAGACCAGAATAGCCATGGCGACCAGCCGCGCAGGAAGCCGTAATGCCAGATAAAGAGCGATCCCGTGATGAAGAGAGTCAGCAGCGCGTCGCTCTCCGCAAAACGTCCCAATTGCAGGATCTGCGGAAAAGTCGCATAGATCAGCCCTGCGGTCAGTGAGGCACCGCTGCCGAGGAAATTACGCGCATAAAGCGCAACCAACAGTGCGGTAAAGACCGTCGCCAAGAGCGTTGGCAACCGCACCGCGAAAGGACTCGTGTCGCCAAGGACAAGGCTCGATACGGCCATGCACCAACTATTCAACGGCGGCCGGTCGGGAAAAACCTTTCCCTGTTGCCGCGGTGTGATCCAGTCGCCGGAGTCAATCATCTCCTGGGCGACGCGTGCCCACCGCGATTCCTCGCCACGGATCGGCACCGAGGAGATGCGCGCGCCATAAATCAGCGCAACAACGACGCCCAGCCCAAGAACCTGTAGTGCCCAGCGCATCGAGTGGGACGATGCACAAGACATCGACCCATTCTCTGCCTGGCGCTCCACGTCCTGGAGGTCTCGGCGATTTGGCGGCATACTCGCTCATCCTTGAGAAAGTGCTATCCGTGATCTCTGTCACCCGATACGCCTCGATCGGGTGCAGGACAAAAACCGACCAATTAAGAGCGTGGATTGTTGCCTAATTCGGGTGATACATCAATATCAATACATTTTATGAATAATCCGGATTAGGCGGCCCTGCGAAGCTCGCGCGACCGGCCTGCGGGCCGTCCCCGCTTGGCCTGCCCTGGCGTCGTCAGCCCATATTCAAACATTCGCCGACGAAGCTGATGACGATCGATGCCCAATAGTCGCGCGGCCGCACTTTGGTTATATCCCGTGTGCTCCAGAGTTCGCAGGATATGTTGGCGCTCGACCTCGGCGGCCGTTAGCCAGCGGCCGCACTCTGCCACATGTTGAAATGCGGTATGCGGAATCGTCAATCCAGCGGCGGATTCTGCAAAGTTAATCGATGAAATCGTCTCCGCGGATCTGTCCGGAATGCTTGCCGCAACCTGGGGAAGAACGGCGGCCTCGACGAGTTCGCCGGGACTGAAAAGAATGGCACGCTCGATGGCGTTTTCCAGTTCGCGAACATTGCCCGGCCAGGAGTATGCCTGCAACTGTTTTCGCGCCGATTCGGAAAGTTGTTTCAAAGGCATGCCGTTTTCGACGGCAAAACGGCGGAGAAAATGCTCGGCCAAGACTCCAATGTCTTCGCTCCGCTCGCACAGCGGACGAGTCTCAATGGCAACCACATTCAAGCGAAAATACAAATCCTCGCGGAACCTTCCAGCGGCCACTTCCCGCTGCAAGTCACGATTCGAGGCCGCAAGAATACGAACATCGACCGGCATCCCATCGTGACTGCCGACCGGCGTGACCACACGTTCCTGAAGAACCCGTAAGAGCTTGGCTTGCAGTTCGGGATCCAACTCGCCGATCTCATCCAAGAAGATCGTACCGCCCTCGGCTGCACGGAAGCACCCCACGGCATTGTACGTGGCCCCGGTAAACGCTCCCTTGTGATGCCCGAACATGTGACTGGCGAACAAGGGACCGGTGATCGATGCACAATCGACGGGAATGAACCGCCGCACGGATCGCGGGCTCAATTTGTGAATTGCCCGAGCGATAAGCTCCTTGCCGGTGCCGCTGGCTCCTGTGATCAAAACGCTGGTAGAATAGGCAGCTACGGTTCGGATCACGGACCGAGTTTGCTCGACCCACTCAGAATGACCAACAATGGCGTCCAATGCCTTGCCTTTCTCGGGGGGGACACTTACTCTAGCTTGGCAAACGATAACCTATCGCAACCATCCCTCATTGTCTCGATTACTACCAAATTGTCAAGCCGAATGGAACTATGAGCGACTTTGCAGCCAACGCGAAGGGGTCAGATCCATGTTTTCGGGTGAGGATCTCGGGTGAATTTCATACGTTCTCGCCGAAATATGTTACCAGACCCCGGACTTTGCAGTTCTCCCCTGGAACCATGTTGCCGCTTTCGGCGGCTTCTCATACAATGCGACCATCCCCACTTCAGGCCACAATCGCCGTTTCCTCGCTCAATTCCCATGACCCGACCCGGAAAAAACATTGCCGTACTGGGGTCGACGGGGAGTATCGGGCGAAATGCGCTGGAAGTAATCGCTAATTCGGGGGGGGTGCTTTGTGCAAGTGTTCTCTCCGCGCATAACAATCTCGATCTGCTACTCGAGCAGGCCGTTCGATTCCACCCCCGATGGATAGTTTTAACGGACCCCAAAAAGGCCGGGCAACTCAATCGGTGCGACTTGCCGAAGGGCGTCGAGATGTTGGTTGGCGCGGAGGGAATTGCCCAGGCAGTCAGCCATGCGGAGATTGACATGGTACTTTCGGCAATCGTCGGAAGTGCTGGTTTACAAGGGACTTGGGCCGCTTTGGAAGCTGGTAAATCGGTCGCCTTGGCCAACAAGGAAAGCCTCGTCATGGCGGGCCCACTGGTGATGCAGTTGGCCGAAGAGAAACATGCCCAAATCGTGCCTGTCGATAGCGAACATAGCGCTATTTTCCAGGCCATGCAGTCAGGCTGTCGCAGCGAGGTTGAGCGTATTATTCTCACCGCTAGCGGGGGGCCATTTCGGTCTCGCACGCTTGATCAGCTAGCGGAGGTCTCGGTTGCCGAGGCCCTGGCCCACCCCACTTGGGATATGGGACCGAAAGTTACGATTGATTCGGCCACCTTGATGAACAAGGCCCTGGAGATTATTGAAGCCCGCTGGCTCTTCAATATCCCCAGCCAGCAGATCAATGTGATGATTCACCCGCAGTCGATCGTCCATTCCATGCTAGAATTTGTAGATGGTTCGGTGATCGCCCAGTTGAGTCCTCCGGACATGAAGCTGCCGATCCAGTATGCCCTGACGTGGCCCTCGCGTTATTGCGGGGTGGCGTCGCGGGTCGATTGGCGTCTGGCGATGCACTTGGATTTTGAACCCCCCGATTTCCAGCGATTTGGCGCATTGGAGCTTGGCCTGGAAGTTGCCCGCTTGGGCGGCACGTCGGGGGCGGTCCTCAATGGGGCCAACGAGGCGGCCGTCGCGGCCTTTCTCGAAGGTCGCTTGGGGTTCCAGCAGATCGTGCCTGTTTGCCGCGACATTTTGCAAAATCATAACTACGACCCCAGCCCCACCCTGGCCGATGTGCTGGCGATGGACCGTTGGGCTCGCAAGGAGGTATTACGTTGGATCACTGCCTGATTGCTGTCGGCTGGACCGACCCGAGTATGTGGATTGCTTCCCTGGAAGTCGCCCTGGTTCTGGGATTTGTCATCTTCGTCCACGAGTTGGGCCACTTTGCCGTGGCTAAGATGTGTGGCGTGAAGGTCGACAAATTTTTCATCGGTTTCGACATTGGCGGATTAAAGCTCTTCAGCTTCCGCTGGGGCGAAACCCTCTACGGCATCGGCATTCTGCCCCTGGGCGGATATGTGAAGATGCTGGGACAGGAAGACAATCCCGCGCAGCTTCGCAAGGAGATGGAGCGCGCGAGGCAAGAGGGCGGGAACTTGGGGACAAACGCAGGCGAGACGCCTGCACCACAAGGGGGCGATTCGGCGGAAAAGCGGTTATTTGATCCGCGAAGCTATCTGGCGAAGAGTGTTCCCCAGCGGATGGCTATCATCTCGGCGGGCGTGATCATGAACATGATCTTTGCGCTCGTCTTCGCGGTCGTCGCGTTTCTCTTGGGTGTGAAGCAAAACCCGACGGTTGTGGGCGGCGTGATGGCAGGCGGTGCCGCCTGGCAGGCGGGCGTGCAGGCCGACGACCAAGTCGAGGAAGTCGCCGGCCGCAAGGTCTACAACTTCCGGCGCATGACCGAGGAGATCATCAACGGCGACGTCGCGCAGGGAATTCCCCTGCTCATCCAGCGGCCCGGCGTTAACGATCCCTTGGAAATCGTCGTGAAACCCGAGCAGTTGGGCGGCAAGCCAACGATCGGCGTTCTCAGTTCGGCGGAATTGAAGCTCGACAAAGAGAAAAACGTGCTCCCGTTTGAACCCGAATCCGCGGCGGCCAACGCCAAGGATCCGTTCATGCCCGGCGATTGCATCGTGCAAATCGGCAACCAGCCAATCAGCAGTTACGGCCAGCTTCAAGATTACCTCGTCGCCCACGCCGATGAGGATTTGACCGTGACTGTAGCGCGCCCGAAGGATCCCAACAGCAAAGCGGCCAAGACGGCAGATACGGAAAAGGTGCAAGTCACCGTGCCCAAGAGTCCCATGAAACAGTTCGGTTTGATCATGGATATGGGCAGGATATCTGCCATTCAACTCCATTCACCCGTGGCTGAGGTAGGCTCGGCTCCGGCACGGATTCAAGTCGGCGATGTATTGAAAACAGTTGACGGTAAGCCGATTGCCGACCCCATGAAACTCCCCGACGAACTTCACAAGCGGGCTGGAACGAAGGTCGTGCTTGGACTGGAACGTGCAGGAAAGCCGCTCGATGTGAAAGTCACGCTCTCCTCTACGCCACGTTATGCACCTTCGGCACAGCCGGATAGTCCCATCGCAATCTCGGAACTGGGCATCGCCTATCATGTACTGAATACAATCGCACATGTCGAGCCGGGCAGTCCCGCAGCCGAAGCCGGGCTGCAAGCGGGCGATCGGATCACGAAGATAAAGGTCATTTCACCGTCCAAGGAGCAATTGGCCGAACTACGAGAGAAGTACCATAACGAGGATCTGGGGCAAAACGAAGTCTCGCTTCCTTTTGCAGAGGATGAGCGCAGCTGGCCTTGCCTCTTGTTTGTCATGCAACGCGTTCTCCCGGGCACGACCGTCGAATTTACCTGGCAGCGTGGCGATAACCCGATGAACGCAAAGGCTACTCCCGTAGCGGCTAAGGATTGGTTTGATTCCCAGCGCGGCTGGAGCCTGGAGTCGATGATGTTCGTCCAGAAGGCCGGCGGCCTTTCCGAAGCCCTTCGATGGGGCACGCAAGAGACCGCCGACGCAACCCTCCTGGTTTACCGTTCGCTCCACAGCGTGGGAACCAACAAGATTTCCGTTCGCAACTTTGGCGGTCCCTGGACGATCATCCGCGTCGCCCTGATGCAAGCCCGGCAGGGGATGGGCAATCTCTTGATCTTCCTCACCCTGCTCAGCGCAAACCTGGCAGTGATCAACTTTCTGCCGATCCCCGTGCTCGACGGCGGACACATGGTGCTCTTGATCTACGAAGGGATTCGCGGCAAGCCGGCCGACGAACGCGTGCAGGAGATCCTTACCTGGATCGGGTTGATTTTCATCCTCAGCCTGATGGTTTTTGTCTTCGGACTGGATTTCGGCTGGATCGCCCGGCCGGGAGTACACTGAATGAGTCTTATTCCACGATTGCCAGGATCTCGTCCTCGCTGAGGATCAATAGATCCTGCCCGTTGATCTTGACCTCCGTGCCGGCCCACTGCTGAAACAGGACACGATCTCCCTCGCTGACCTGGTGAGGGACTCGGCTGCCTGAAGAAAGCAACCGCCCATCGCCGACCGATAAAACACGTCCCTGCCGCGGTTTCTCCCGCGCTGCGTCAGGCAGCACGATCCCACCAGCGGTCATTTCTTCGGAATCGACCTTTTTAATGACCACTTTGTCTTCCAGGGGCACAACCTTCATGTTTTATCGACTCCGGAGCCTTGCGGCAGACCCGTTGGAATCTGGCGCTGATCATTGTAAACTGCTATTATCTCATGCTTCCCCCGGTGCAACAAGATCCGGGCCAACACTCGCCAACCTAAATAGTTTCGGTTGCGGAAAAGTAGGGTGGGCCGAGCGCAGCGAGTCCCACCAAAATCACCACGAGTCCCACCATGCGGATTTGCTGGTAAATTGGTGGGATTCGCTACGCTCGGCCCACCCTACTCCTTGCCATTGACCCGTTCCGCAACGGAATCCCAAGTAGTAACCACACCCATGCCAAAGAAGGGCGTACTCCTGGAAGCCGATCATCTCGGCCGTCGCCACCCGAATGGTGAGTCTTGGCTGCTCGACGATGTTACTCTAATCATCGAGTCAGGAACGCACCTCGCTCTGACCGGCCCATCGGGATCGGGGAAAACGCTCCTTTTGCGTGCCCTGGCCCGGCTCGATCCGCTCGATCAGGGCGAAGTTCGCTACTGCGGCCAAGCCGTTCACCACGATGCAGTTCCCCCCTACAGGGCGTCGGCAATCTACCTCCATCAACGCGCGGCCTTGATTGAAGATACGGTCCAGGCCGCCTTGCGCAGACCTTATGCCTTGAGTGTTCATCGACAGCGGAAGTTTGATCCTCACCGGGCGATCGAACTCCTTGCTGCCTTGGGACGCGACGCAGCCTTTCTGGAAAAGAAGGTCGCCGAGCTTTCCGGCGGTGAAATCCAGATCGCGGCCCTGGTCCGGGCGTTGCAACTCGATCCCACGATCCTGTTCCTCGACGAGCCGACGGCCGCTCTCGATGGACCAACCGCTGCGGCCGTCGAACAATGGATCGACCGTTGGCTGACGGAGAACGCCGAGCGGGCCATGATTTGGGTCAGCCACAACGAGGCCCAAGCCGAGCGCGTCGGCCGCACTGCCATCCGCATGGAAGCCGGACGGCTAATTTCGTAGGCATCCCCACCATGCAACAACCTATCGAACTCACTACCTGGCAACTGTCGGTCGCCGTGTCGCTGATCCTGATCAGTGCCGCCATCTCGGCCGCGCTTCGGCTGGGCTTGGGCAGGCGGCTCTTGCTGGCGGCCGTCCGTACCACGACCCAACTGCTGTTGATCGGCTACGTGCTGAATTGGCTCTTCGCGCCGGGGCGGGGATGGTATTTCGTGCTGGCGATGATGTCGGCCATGACGCTTATCGCCGGCATCTCGGCCGTGCGGCGGAACGAACGCCGCTACGACGGTATTTGGGTCGATAGCATCATCTCGATGTGGGCCACAAGCTGGCTGATGACAGCCATCGCCCTCTTCGGCATCGTGCAGATCCAAGGGGCGGCGGAAAACCCGTCGTGGTACAATCCGCGCTACGCCATTCCACTCTTGGGCATGATCCTGGGCAACACCATCAGCGCTGTTTCGCTCAGCCTCGACCGCATTTCCCACGAGTTGGCCTCCAAACGCGACCAGGTTGAGACCTTGCTGGCCTTGGGGGCGACCCGCTGGGAGTCGGGCTGCTGGGCAGTGCAGCAGGCGATCCGTGTCGGCATGGTCCCTACCATCAATACGATGATGGTTGCCGGACTGGTCAGCCTGCCCGGCATGATGACCGGGCAGATCATTGCCGGCCAGGATCCCAGCCAGGCCGCCCGCTACCAGATCGTGATCATGTTCCTCATCGCGGCCGGCACGTCGTTGGGCACGTTCAGCGTGGTTTTGCTGGGGTATCGCCGCCTCTTTACACCCGATCACCAGTTTCAGCCTGACCGATTGCGGAAGGTACACTGATATTTGAATTTCACCGCTTCATGGGGTAGATTGCAGGGAGGGAATAACGAGGGGCAATGACGAATGACGAAAATTTCCATCATTTTGCTGGTTCTGATTGCACTGACTTCCTGGCAATGCGCTGACGCAGCCGGGCTTGGCACGGGGGCGGTCGAGGCCGATGTCAAGAGCGAGTTCTCGCATATTCTCATCCGTCGCCAGGGGAGCATGCGCTCCATGAACTTCGTTCGCGACAACGGCGTCGAACAAATTCAGACCCTTTGGAACATGAAGCGGCCTTACGAGTTGGTCACCCACTACAGCCGCCTGATGTTCGCTAGCTACTTCTTCATGCCCGCGCAGAAGCAGGTGCTAATCGTCGGCCTCGGCGGCGGAGCCATGGTCCACTTCTACGAACATTATGACCCGGAAGTAATAATCGACGCCGTCGAGATCGACGAAAAGGTTGTTCAACTGGCCGAAAAGTATTTTAACGTCCGCACGCAGAAGAACACGAACATCATCACCGAAGATGCCTTCAAGTACTTCAAGTCGAACGAGACCCGCTATGACGTGATTTACATGGACGCCTTCCTCAAGCCTTCGGAGAAGACCGACGCCACGGGCCAACCGCTCCAACTGAAGACGGTCGAGTTCTACAAGGGCCTCCGCGAGCAGCTCACGCCGGACGGCATCGTGGTCATCAATTTGAATGTCCACTCAGGCATCAACGACGATCTGGCCACTATCCGCAGCGCCTACCCGCAGGTATATACGTTTCGGGCCACAAGCCCTAATATGATCGTCGTCTGCACGTGGGGCAAGACGCGGGTCGCCGCGACAACCTTGCACGAGAAGGCCAAGGATCTTGACCGCCGCTTCAAGGCGACATTCACCTTCCAAAGCGTGCTGGGGACGCTGGGAAGGTAGTTTTTCTGGTTCCGACGTCAAGCGTAGGGTGGGCCGAGTGAAACGAGTCCCACCAGTACACCTTTTCCGCAACAGAAATTTAACATTGCTGTTACAGCACGGGCCCCACCAGCCGCAGCGTGTTTTCCAGAAAGCGTGCGCCCCGCCCGCGTTGGGACCATTGCCGAGGATCGAGCTGTCGGCAGTCCTGCAAGTACGATTGCTGCAAGGCGTAAAGCTGCTCGGCGAAGGCTTCGTCATACACAAATAAGGCGACCTCGTAGTTCAGCCACAGGCTTCGCATGTCGAGGTTGACCGTGCCGAACATCGATATCCGACGGTCGGCCGTGATCGACTTTGTGTGCAGCAGACCCTTCTGATAAAGATGAATGCGGACGCCAATCTCCAGCAACTCATCGTAATACGACCGGCTGGCATACCGCGTCAGCAGTGAATCAACCTGCTCGGGCAGGATCATATCGACGCGGACGCCCCGACCCGCGGCACCCCGCAAGGCGCGAAACATTGAATCATCGGGCACGAAATAGGGCGTCGTGAGCACAAGTTCCTGGCGGGCTGAATTGATGACCGCCAGGAGCATTTGCAGCAGCCCGTCGCCGCCCTCACCTGGCCCCGAGGGAATCACCTGGATATCCGCGGTCCCTTTCGGTCCCACGAGGGCCAACTCCGCGCTGGCGATGATCTTCTCGATCGATTCGGCCGTTTCCAGCATCCAATCGCCGATCATGGTCATGGCCAGCGGAGCCACGACCGATCCTTCCAGGCGGACCATGGCATCCACCCAGCGGCCGACATGGGCATTCTGTTTGAAGTAGCGGGGATCGACCAGATTCATGCTCCCAGTCCAGGCGATACGGCCGTCAATCACGACGATCTTGCGGTGCAGACGAAGATCGTTCCGCGACACGACGGCTTGCAGCAAACTGACGGGCAAGGCGAGTTGCACCTGGACGCCAGCCTCGCGGAGCTGCTGGGGTTGTCGGCCTCTCCACCAGGGCCGCGCACCGACGGCATCGACCAGTACGCGGCAAGAGACGCCCCGCTGGCCGGCGCGAACCAGTGCCTCGAGCACCTCGTCAGCGGCTCCGCCCTCGTTCCAAATATAGAACTCCATCAGTACGCTCTTTCGAGCGTTATCGATGTCCTGCGCGATCGCGCGCAGGATCAGATCGGATTCCGAGTAGAACTGAGCCATGCTGCCGGCCACGGTGGGAATACCAATCAGGCAACTGCCCAACCGGTCCATGCCGCGGGCTTCCGGCCGGTGTTTGTCCCAAGGAACCTGCGTCAAACCCCGGTCGATGACATGATGGGCCAACTTGGCATAATCGGCGCGGATCGCGGCAATCCGCCGGGCACGTCGTTGCCCGACGCGCCGTTCACCGATCAGTAGATAGAACACCGCCCCGACCAGCGGCAGAAACGCGGCAAGGAACATCCACGCCAAGGCAACGCCGCTGGGCGGCCGCCGCATGATAACCCGCAACGAAATCGCCAGCACGACAGCCACATGGGTGAAGGTCAGCAGGGTGGAGAATTGAGTGAACATGGAGAAATCTCAGTAGGGTGCCGCTGCATAATCGCAGCGAAGTGGTAGGGTGGGACCAACGAGCCTAAGCGAGTGCCGTCCCACCATTTTTTTCTATCATACTCTACCATAGTGGGCCTGCGCTCGCCGACCCGCTATGCGGGTGCATCGGATCTGATCCCACCCCGCTAACCTGCACCAGCGCGGCGAAGGATATTTTGCGGCACGCCTTCCAGCAGCTCGATGCGGAAATGCCGCACGCCTCGCCGCCGCAGTTCAGGCACATGCTCGATGAGATTCCGCGGTTGGGCATGGTATAGCGTGTTGCGGCAGCATGCGTCCGACTGCAAGGGATGCTCCACGCCGAGTCGATCGCGCAATCGCACCTCATGCTTCATGCAGGCGAAACTACACGGCGCCGTGTGGCGCTGCGTCTGACGGTCTTCTTCCTCCAGCGTGAGCTTTACTTCGTTGCGCCGCCCGCCAACCTCGGTGTCGAATAGGCAATGCTCCGTGTGGAATAAGGGAATGTGTTGGTAGACGACCACTTCCAGTTCGGCCCAAGGCGAAGCATCGGCCAGTTCGATCAGCCGCTGGAAATCGGAGTCGTAGGCTACCGTGACTCGACGCGCGCCCAACTCGTGCAACCAAGCGACGGACCACGGATTGACCGCATTGAGCGACATGTCGGCCACAAAGGGAATCTGTCGCTCGGCACAGAAAGCCACCCCACCCAGGTTGCGGACCAGAAGTCCGTCGGGCTTGGCGTCGGCAATCCGTGCAAAATGGGCATCCTCGCCCGGCTTCTGAATCCGCGGCGTCGCCAGGAAAATCTCCGCGCCTTGCTCACGGGCCATCCGCACGGCGTGGGCGCAGCGATACAACTCGGCAAAATCGCCAAGGATGCTCTTCACACCCAGGGCTAGAACTGCTTCCACTTGCTTCAGATCGCGGCAGAGGACGTGGTAGGATGGACCCTGGCCCTCACCCCCTGCCCCTCTCCCGAGTACGGGCGAGGGGAGTCGGATGCCCTCACCCCCGAATACGGGCGAGGGGAGTGTCGTGGCGGCGGCGTCCAAGAGGCGGGTCATCTCGTGCCGCAACTTTCCCAACACGCTCAGAGGGGCCATCGGCTGGCCTTCAATCCGTGCGTCTAGCCCGCGAAGCTCGTAGACGCTCGCACCCAAGCGGCCGAACTGTTCGCGGAGCTTATCGACGGTGAGCGGGTGACGCTGGGCTTCTTCCAGTTCCTGCTCCGACTCGATGCGGCACGTCGCGCCCGTCCCCGCCTGTGCAGTAACGCACAACTTGCGGCCAATGGCCGCTTCCACCGTCAAGTCCAGCGGCACGCGACGCTGGGTACGGCCGCTGGCAAACGTCTTGCTCAAGCGGCGGTCGAGTTGCGGGTCATCGGTCTTCCAAAGTTCCTGGCCGGGCTGTAGGCGGTTGAACTCGATGGCATCGCGTCCAAAAGCCAGCTCGACCCGGCCGCCGATAGTTTCTTTGACGGAGAGCTTGCCATCGAAGATTTCATAGACGCGGCCGCCCTGGTCATGGTTTTCGCCCAGTTTAGAAGGAAAGGCAACGCCGTCGCCGCGCCGAAGCGGTGCGGTAAGCTCAACCGCGACGCGATCGCCACGAACAGCCGTGACCTTGCCGATGGAAATACCGCGATTGGCCGAGTGCCGACCGTCGACAATCTGAAGATTCCGCCCAGCCAGCCAGCCTTGCGAGAGGCCGCGCGAGAAGGGGCTTTCCAGTTCCAGAAGCTGCTCCGGCGGCCGACGGACAGGGCGGCCAGCCACGCCCTCGTCGATGGCCTGGCGATACTGCCGTGTCGCCGAGGCGACATACTGCGGCGACTTCATGCGGCCTTCGATCTTTAGCGCGTTGACGCCCGCGCCAATCAGTTCCGGCACGAGATCCAAAGCCGACAGGTCGGAGGGGCTGAGCAAATATTTGCGGTCCTTGAGGTCGCGGACCTCGTTGTCGCAGATTAGGTCGTAAGGCAAGCGGCACTGCTGGGCGCACTGCCCACGATTGGCGCTGCGGCCGCCCATGCCAAAGCTCGCGTTGCACTGGCCCGAGTAGCTCATGCACAGTGCGCCGTGAACGAAGACTTCCAACTCAAGCTTCGTCCGCGGACGGATGCGGCGAAGGTCGTCGATCGAAAGCTCCCGCGCGAGCACCACGCGGCAGATCCCCAGTCGCTGGGCCAGGGCCATGCCTTCGACACTGGTGATCGACATCTGCGTGGAGGCATGCAGCGGAAAATTGGGCGCGATGGCGCGAATCAACCGCGCCGCGCCAAAATCCTGCACGATGGCCGCGTCAACGCCGGCGGAAACCACCGCTCGAACCGATTGCTCCAGCAGGTCCAACTCGCTGGGAAAGACAAGCGTGTTGAGAGTGACATAGCCGCGGACGCCGCGGAGGTGCAGGTAGGCCATGAACTCCGGCAGTTCCTCCAGGGAAAAGTTCGTGGCCTTGGTCCGCGCGTTCAGGCCCACGCGCAGGCCGAAGTAGACGGCATCCGCGCCATTCTCCACGGCGGCGCGGGCGCAGTCGAAATCACCGGCGGGAGAAAGGAGTTGGGGAGGGGTGGCTGCCATCATTCTATCACCGCCCAGGCCGTTTCGATATTCCCCATCGGCGCACTGACCTGGATGCCGGCCACGCGGTCGCGGATGCGGGCGACCGACTCGCGGGCGATCTCGATGCCGACGGCAAGTTGATCCTCACGGCTGGTTACTGCGGCCATGCGTTCCATGATCGCGTCGGGCACGACCACGCCGGGTACCTCGTTCCGCATGAACAAGGCGTTGCGATAACTGATCAGCGGCCAGATGCCGGCCACGATCGGAATGCCGTGATGCTGCACGTCGTCAAGCATCCGCAGCAAGGCGTCGGGGTCGAAGACCGGCTGCGTGATGGCAAACTCGGCGCCGGATTCGATCTTCTGCCGGAAACGGTCGATCTCGCGCTTGCGGTCGAGCGCCGTGGGATCAAGCCCCACGCCAATCACGGCGAAGGTCTGCGGATCGATCGATTGCCCGCCAAGATCGACGCCCTGGTTGAGCCGCTTCTGCACGGCGGCCATGCCGATGGAATCGGCGTCAAAAACGCCGGTGGCGTGTGGATAATCGCCCAGTTTGGGTGGATCGCCCGTAACGAAAAGGATGTTGCGAACGAGGCATGCGGCACAGGCCAAGAGATCGGCCTGCATGCCGATCAGGTTGCGGTCGCGGCAGCAGAAATGGAGGACCGGCTCGATCTGGGCCTCGCGCAGGATCCGCTCGGCCGTGATCAGCGGCGAGATCCGGGCACTGGCGCGAGGACCGTCGGGGATATTGATCGCCGTGACGCCGCGCTCGCGGAGCGTGCGGCTCTTGGCCACCGTGGAACTGAGATCGTAGCCTCGCGGCGGGACAAGTTCCACGCTAGTCACCCACTCCCCGGCCGCCAGCCGCTTGCCAAACTGCGACTTCTCGGCCAGGGGGGCTGGCGGCTTGAGCGGCACGGCCGCGGCCGCTTTCACGGTCGGTTCGGTTCGCCTCCTGCTGAGCGGTTTGATCGAGCGGGACATTTCACGGATGTGTTCCGGAGTTGTGCCGCAGCATCCGCCCACACACGACGCGCCAAGATTCACGAACCGCTTGGCGTATTCGGTCAGGTATTCCGGCGAGCAGAAGTAGATTCGTCGATGATCGACTTCCCTAGGGATGCCAGCGTTGGGTTGCACGACCAGCGGAAGGGCGATCGCACGAACCGCCCGCTCGACGGCGCTCAGCAGGCCGTCTGGCCCGGTGCCGCAATTCAGCCCCCAGGCGATCGGCTGCGGCACGCCATCGGGCAACGGGGCAAGCAGATGTTCAATCGGCTCGCCGGCGACCGATTCTCCCTGGCCGGCCACCATGCAGGAGAGGATGAACGGCACCTCCGGCTGGCGGCGCAGGGCCGCGGCGCATTGCTGGATTGCCGCCCGCGAGGGCTGCGTTTCAAAGAGGATGAAATCCGCTCCGCCATCCCAGAGGGCGGCGACCTGCTCAGCAATCATCTCCTCGATCGCTGTTTCCGACTGCCATTGCGTAGCCAGGGGGCCGATCGATCCGGCCACCAGCACCGGTCGGTCGGCCGCGTCAGCCACTCGCCGGGCGAGCGTCGCGCCGGCGCGGTTGATCTCGCGGGCCTTGTCGGCCAGGCCATATTTCTCCAGGTTCAATCGCTGGGCACCGAAGGTGTTCGTCGTCAGCACATCGGCCCCGGCCTCGCAGTAGTCGCGATGGATCGTCTCGATCAGCTTGGGATCCGAGAGGCAGAGTTCGTCGAAAGAACGGTTCGTAAAGACGTGGTGCCGGTAGATCTCGGTGCCCATCGCGCCGTCAAAGACGAGCACGCCGCGGGCAAGGGCATCGGTGAAGGTGGGGCGGTTTTGACTCATTTGTTGGGCAGTAAGTGCTAGTGGCCTTGGCCACGGATAATTCGACAGACTTAAGAGGCAGCCCGCCTTTGCCCGTCCCGGAGGGACGCATGAGAATAGCCCAGCGATTGATCGCCGGGTGGGAAAGGCGAGTAAAAGCGACAGTCCCGGAAGGACGACTGAAAAAGGGTGCCGCCAGACGTTTCAATCGTCCCTCCGGGACTCCGGAAATTCTTGCGTTGTCCACCTTCCCAGCGATAAATCGCTGGGCTATTCTCAAGTGCCCCTCCAGGGCAAAGGCACATTACTGAACCGTTCACGTTCTCCAATGCTCTTACAGAACACGACAACAAGCCCCCTAGTCGGATCGAATAGCGCGCTCACAGTATGACCGCCACTTCGTCCGGAATCTGGCCGAAGAAAAGGATGGCACTTTCCGGCGGCCGAAGCTCCCTGGCTTTGCGGTAAAGCTCATCTCGATCCTTGGTGTGCCACAGAATTTCGCCGGCAAGCACCTGTAGATTCTCGTCGGTCTCCAGATTGCCCACCAATACCCACTCGTCGGGGAACCGGGTCTTCATTTCATTATAATGACAATAATGACACGCTTCCTTCATGATCCAACCTTCCACAGCGGGCCATCCTATTAGATTACCAACACCAAAAACTATAACATCCGTCAGTACGTCCTTGTCGAAGACAGTCATTGCGAAGTCTCGGCATCACGTTCTCGGTACACCACCGCGCAGATGTCTTCGAGAATCGGATCGTCACGATATTTGCCAGCCAGGCTGGTGATGCCGACGGAGTCGATATCGAGCGTAATCAACTCACCACATTCAACTCGCTGACGAACCTCCGCCTTGAGTGCCACGATCGCCGCCTCGCGAGTTCGGCCAATGGCTCGAACTTCCGGCTCGCCCACCAATGCGGCGGTAAACCAGTCCTCGAACGGACTGACGATTACCGAAAATGTCATAACTATCAACCCCCAATAAGGAGTCTAACGCAAACTTCTATTTCCAATGTATGCTTGAAGTGTGCGTCGGTCAAGTTGTGCGATATCGACCTGTGCGAAATTAACCCATTCACCGGCTAATCACCACGATCGCCATGTCGGCGTTCAAATTCGGGTCGTCGTAAACCTTGCAGCCGGCTTCCGTGTCGAGGGCGATCTGCTGGTGAATCTTGATCTTGTTTCCGCGGCAGAAGTCTTCAAAGTCGGCGATGGAAAGGAAACGGACGTTGGGGGAGTTGTACCAGTAGTAGCCCAGCAGCGAGCCGGCCCGGGGAGCGCGGCCTTCTTCAGAGAGGTGCTTGCGAAGCTTCCAGTAGCCGATGTTGGGGAAGCTGATGATCCCCTGCCGGCCAACGCGGAGAATTTCCTTGAGCACGCCCTTCACATCCATCACCGCCTGCAATGTTTGCGAGAGGACGACGAAGTCGAACTGCCCATCGGCGAAGGCCGACAGTCCGTGGTCCAAGTCGCCCTGCACGACGTCCAACCCGCGGCGGACGCAGGCCAGAATCGCCTTTTCGTCCAACTCGATGCCGATGATGTTCGGGCAGCCGTTGCGGCGCAATCGGGCCAGCAGGCCGCCGTTGCCGCAGCCGAGGTCCAACACGCTTGCGCCGGGCGGAATCAGTTCAATGATCGAGTCGTAGTCCAAGCGGCGGCTGTGGAAAATGCTCGTCGGATCCTGGCAGCTTAACTCGTCCAGGGCCACATCGGTGAGCGTGTCGTCGGCCGGCTCGCTGCTATCGAGATTCGCCAGGAAGGCCCGCATGGCCTCGCCGTAGATCGGCAACTCGTCGGCCAACAGGAAAGCATCGTGGCCGCAATTGCTCTTCACGCTGCAATAACTCACCGGCTTGCCTTCGGCGATCAGGGCGTTGACCATCTTCTCCGACTGGAACGGTGGAAAGAGCCAGTCGGTCGAAAAGCTCAGCAGCAGCCAGCGGCACTGCGAGCTGGACAAAGCCCGGCGAAGCTCCTCGCGCGAGTCCCCCAGGTCGAAGAGGTCGATGGCCATGGTCAGCGCGAGATAGCTATTGGCGTCGAACCGCTCGACGAACTTGTCGCCCTGGTAGGCCAAATACGAACCGACGGAAAAACGAGTCTCGAACTGCGTCTGCACCTGCCGGGGCTGCAAGCGATGGGCGTCGAACTTCTCGATCATCGCCTCGCGCGAGAGGTAGGTGATGTGGCCCAACATGCGTGCGATCGAGAGGCCGACCGTTGGCCCCGGCCCGTTGCCGTAGTACTGACCATCCTGATAGGCCGGGTCGCGAAGAATGGCATTGCGGCCGACGACGTCGAAGGCCATGGCCTGACTGGTCAACCGCGGCGAGGTCGCCAGGGCGATGGTGCCAGCTACCATCGCCGGCAACTGCGTGGCCCAGGTCAGGGCCAGTTGCCCGCCGAGCGATCCGCCCGCCACCGCCCGCAACCGGCGAATGCCCAGATGCTCGACCAGCAACTTCTGGACGTTGACCATGTCGCGGACGGTGATGATGGGGAAATCGGCACCATGGGGCCGGCCGGTTTCGGGGTTGATGCTGTTCGGCCCCGTCGTGCCGCGACAACCGCCCAAGAGGTTGGGGCAAATCACGAAGTAGCGATCCGTGTCGATCGGTTTTCCCGGCCCGACGACAAGCTCCCACCAGCCGGCGGCATCCTCCTCATCGTGCCGGGCGACATGCGAATCCCCCGACAGGGCATGGCAGACCAAAACGGCGTTGTCGGCTGCCGGGCTGAGGCTGCCGTAGGTCTCATAGGCCACCCGCACCACCGGCAGGGAGCCTCCTTCTTCCAGAATAAGTGGTTCCTGGAAGGTGACATATTGGGCGTATTTTAGCGGAACCGCCGAGCGGACGCTGTCGCTACTATCGAAAACACAAGAGTCGGTAACCATGCGCTCAAGTGTATCGGACGAGGCGAAGGGGGAAAAGGGCTATTATCCTTGTGACGCCTTCAACGCCTGCTCGAAATCGGCCTTGATGTCCTCAATATCTTCCAAGCCGGTGCTGACCCGGACATAATCCTCGGTCACGCCGGCGCCGGCCAGTTCGGCGGGGGTCTGTTGGCTGTGGGTGGTCGAGGCGGGGTGGATGATCAGCGTCTTGGCGTCGCCGATGTTGGCTAGGTGCGACGCCAGCTTGGCAGACTCGATAAACTTCTGTGCGGCCGCCCGACCGCCCTTAATGCCAAAGCCGAGGATCGCTCCCGCGCCTTTCCCTAGGTATTTCTGCCCCAGCTTGTAGCCTGGATGCGAGGGCAAGCCCGGATAGTTGACCCAAGTCACCAGCGGATGCGACTGGAGGTGCTTGGCCAGTGCCAAAGCGTTTTCGCTGTGCCGCGGCATCCGCAAGTGCAACGTCTCCAACCCTTGCAGGAAGAGGAAACTGTTGAACGGGCTCACTGCCCCGCCCAGATCGCGGAGCCAATGCGTGCGGCAGGTGATGATGTAGCACAACTGTCCGATCGCGTCGTGGAAAACCGTCCCGTGATACGACCCGTCGGGCTGAGTGAACTGCGGCCACTTGTCCGGCTCGCGGGTCCAATCGAACTTGCCGCTGTCGACAATCACGCCGCCGATGCTCGTGCCATGGCCGCCGATAAACTTCGTGGCACTATAAATCGTGATGTCGATTCCATAGTCGAACGGCCGCAGCAAGATCGGAGTCAATACGGTATTATCGCAAACGACTGGAAGGCCGTGCTTGTGGGCCACGTCGGCAATCGCCTCGAAATCCAACACGTCGTTCTTGGGGTTGGCCACCGACTCGATATAAACCGCCCGTGTGTTCGGCTTCACGGCTCGGGCAATGCTCTGCGGATCGGTCATGTCGACGAAAGTGACCTCGATTCCCAGACGCTTGAAGGTCTGGGCGAACAACGTAATCGTGCCGCCGTAAAGGGCTGCCCCGGAGATAATGTGCGAACCCGAGTGAGCCAGATTCAGGAGTGCGACAGTGATCGCCTGCTGGCCGCTGGAGACGGCCAAGGCCCCGATGCCGCCTTCCAAAGCGGCCATCCGCTGCTCGAAAACGTCGGTCGTGGGATTCATCAGCCGCGTGTAGATCCAGCCCATCTCCTTGAGAGCAAACAGGTTAGCGGCATGTTCCGTGCTCTTGAACACGTAGCTGGTAGTCTGATGAATCGGCATGGCACGGGAACCCGTCGTGGGGTCCGGTTGCTGTCCGGCGTGCAGTGCCAACGTGCCAAGGCTAAGAGGAGGGGTGGAATCAGAAACCATTGTAAATTCCTTTCAATTTTAAAAATAGATTACTAAGTTTACGAATCTTATCACTAAGAGAGGGCTGATGCAAGGATAAGAGATGCAGGGACAAGAGAATCACGAAAACCCGAAAGAACGAAAGCCAGAATGAATATGCATTATATATTCACTTATCATTTTTCATACTTTCGTGATTCTCTTTTACAGTCGGATTACCGTGGTTCCGCTCAGCCGTCGGATTAAGTGCCGCATTTCCAATACGCTAATCGTGGCAAGCACCGGCGGCACAAGCAGGCCACTTTGCGCAACGATTTCGTCGATTGAGGTGGCCTCGCCGCGAATCGCGTCGAGAACCTTCTGCTCCACGTCATTCAGCAGCAACTCGGCCGGGTGATGTACCTTGCGGCCGTCATCGCGAGGGGCCGCTTCGACCAAGGGGCCAAGCTCCTCCAGCACGTCGTCAGCCGATTCGACCAAGATTGCTCCGTCGCGCAGCAAACGATGGCAGCCGCGCGACGCTCGGCTGTCGACATTGCCCGGCACGGCGAACACATCGCGGCCCTGCTCCATGGCATGACGGGCCGTGATTAGCGCACCAGATCGTTCGGCCGCCTCAACGACAATCACCCCTAGCGACATGCCGCTGATGATGCGGTTGCGCTGGGGGAAGGTGCCCGCGAGCGGTGACGATCGCGGCGGCTGCTCGCTGATCAATGCGCCGTTGTCCGCGACCAGGTCGGCCAGCTTGTCGTGCTCCGGCGGATAGATGTTCATGACCCCGCTGGCCAGGATGCCGAGCGTGCGGCCGCCGGCATCCATCGCACCGCGATGGGCGACCGCATCGATCCCCCGGGCCAAGCCGCTGATGATCGTCAGTCCGGCCCGGGCAAGGCTGGCCGCCAGCCGTTCGGCCTGCCGTAGCCCGTAAGCCGTGCCGTGCCGAGTGCCGACGATGCCGATGCCGAGGGCGTCGGCCGCTTTGAGCGTGCCGCGAACGAAGAGCAGGCCGGGTGGATCGGGGATCTCGCGCAGGGCTCGGGGATACTCGGCATGGGCCTCGGTAAGGATCGCAATGCCGTGGCTACGACAGAAGGCGATTTCGGCTTCAGCGTCGATCTCGTCGCCGGCGCGAATAATGCGCTCCGTCACTTTCGGCCCAACGCCTTCCACCTCTCGCAACTCGCTCGGCGCAGCCGCCAGCACCGTCGCCGGATCGCCGAACCGGTCCAATAGTCTCCGGCGAATTCGCGGCCCAACGCCATCCACCAAGGAAAGACGCACGGTATCAATCAAATCGGCATCGCGGTCAGGCATGGTGGCGGAAGAATGGGCAAGGGAGTCGAATCGAGGCAACGTATCAGAATATAGTGTGAATTGACCGGTGGGGCAAGGATGCTGACATAAAATCAGCCCCCCTTGTCTTACTAATATGCACTAGCTAGACTCAGAGCTTGAGAGAATCAATTTTCTTATCTGTTTATCTGTTTTTTCTATCTGTAAATCGAGTAAACTCAAAACAGAATGAGATCTGCTGGTAACATCCCACACCCGATTCCGTACCAGGGAAGTAAGCGATGGCTTGCTTCGACGATTTGCGGTTGTATTCCTGATGGCGTTAAAACTCTTTACGAACCTTTTGCTGGTTCCGCTGCCGTTAGCCTTTGCGCCGCGACCTATTCCTCGGCAAGCCACTTTGTCATCGGTGATCTTCACGAACCCGTCGCTTCCCTGTGGAAGGCGATCATCAATTCACCACACGAACTAGCAGATGAATACGAACACCTATGGAATGAGCAAGTCGGTGTCGGAAGAAACCATTTCACGGACGTCAGGCGAGCATTCAACACAAATCCCCAGCCGGCGCTGTTTCTATACCTTCTCGCCCGGTGCGTAAAGGCAGCGATTCGTTACAACAGGAACGGCGAGTTCAACAACACGGCAGATCACCGTAGACGTGGTGCCCGACCAGACACAATGCGGGACAATATCGTCCGTGCGGCAAAGGTTTTTGCGGGCAAGACGCGCGTATTCAACGCAAGTTATCTCGAGACCCTCCAAACTGCGGATGCCTGCGATGTCGTCTACCTCGACCCTCCCTATCAGGGCACGAGTGGGGAGCGCGACAGCCGGTACGTGAAGGGAATGAGTTTCAAAGAGTTCTGCGATGGCCTGCAAACGCTAGTGAAACGCGATCTCTCCTTGATCATTTCATATGATGGACGAATCGGAGACAAGGTCTATGGACAGCGACTTCCAGCCTCATTGCAGTTGAGATTGTTTGAAGTGAAAGCCGGAAGATCGAGCCAGGAGACTTTGTTAGGCCGCGACGGCGTTACGTATGAGTCTCTATACATTTCGGAGTGCCTGTTGAAACGCGTGGAACGGCTACCGAGGATATTGCTTCGACCAACAAGCGTTTCCGAAGAACTACTTCTCTTTTGATAGACGCAAATGAGTAAAGTGAACTACTCCGCTGGTATACTTGCCGCCGTAGCAAAGGTTACGACTAAACGAGGGAAAACGCTCGTCAATCATCAAGTCCTAAGAAACTATTCAGGAAGACAACGTGTCAGAAAAGAAAGGCTTGGCAGGGAACGCGCTGGGCACCTTTGAATCAGCAATCATGGGCATTGCCGGCACGGCGCCGGCGTTTAGCGTTGCGGTAACCACGGCGACGATTGTGGCTGCGGTTGGGGTGCTGTCCGTGGCCAGCATTTTCTACTGCGGCCTTATCATGTTTGGCATCATGTTGGCCTTTATCCACCTCAGAAAAATAACCCCACATGCCGGTGCCGCCTATGCCTGGGTGGGGCACGTTTTTGGGAGGAAATGGGGTTTTTTTGCCGGATGGGGGCTGCTTGTCGCATCGGTCATTTTCATGGTTTCGGCGACGATCCCCGCCGCCCAATCAACCTTGAAATTGATTGCGGAGTTGGAATGGATTGCGACTAAGCGAGTCGGCGACACCGCTTGGGTCACGATCACCGCCGCAATCTGGTTGACCTTGGTGACGATCGTGGTCACCAAGGGGATCAAACATGCAAGCTATACGCAGTTAATGCTGACGGGGCTTGAGACGGCGGTGGTTTTTGCGCTGATTATCGGGGCCTTTATCCAATTTGGCGGCAAGCCGGCGCACCCACCTTCGTTTATATGGTTTTCTCCATTTTTATTCACGCCGCAGTTGTTTGCCACGGGTGCCTTGATCGCCATTTTCTTCTACTGGGGCTGGGATGTCACCATGAACCTCACGGAAGAGACCAAAGGAGGCACGCCGGATCCGGCCAGCAGCGGCGCATTTTGGGCCATGATCAATTTGATTCTCTTCTTCTGCATCATGATGGTCGTCGTGCTGATCGTGCTGAGCGATGATGAGATCAAGGATGCCGATACCACGATTCTCTACGCGATCGCCAGCAAGCTCTTCCCCAAACCTTGGAATTATCTGGCGGTGCTTTCCACTCTGCTGAGCACCATCGGCACGATCGAGACCCAAATCCTGCAATTCAGCCGCAGTATGTTCGCCATGGCGCGTGACGATATGCTGCATTCTCGCTACGCCAAAATTCACCCCAAGTGGCAAACCCCTTGGGTGGCGACGCTGGTCATCTGGTTTCTAGGTGTCGTGCTGCTGCTTTGCTCGTCTTTCATGCCATCCGTGAGCAAGATCTTGGAAGACTCGATTAACATAATCGGCTTTCAAATCTGCTTCTATATGAGTTTGGCCGGTTTTGCCTGTGCTTGGCACTACCGCAAAGAATTGAAGGGGGGGCTCTACAACGCCGTCTCCTATGTGCTCTGGCCCTTGTTTGCTGGACTCTTCATGGTCTTCATTGCGGTATATGCCATTATTTCGATGAGTTGGGACTCTATCATCCGCGTGGACTTGCCATTTAACTTCGTGGTATTCATTCATGAGGACGCAATCATGCTCATCCTTGGAATCGGCGGCATCTTGATCGGCTTCGTGCCTTTATTCTTAAGCGGTTTTCGACGAGCCAAGGGAGCGGAATCTCGTTGGTGATTGAAGACGGCCCACCGCGGAAGGCAATCGACAATCCGCCGGCCCCGCGGACGCCGTAGCCTACAATTGTCATTCCACGATTACGCCAGCCACGTTGCCCGCCCCAGGCTGTACATGTCGATCCGCCGCTGACGATAGAGTTGCTCCAGACCTTCGTCGCCTTGCGTCTCAAGGCAGAGCAATTCACCGTTGGTAACCGGGACGGCCAGAAGCCAGGAGATGGTTTTCGCCTCGCCGCACAGCGTCTGGAGCCGCTCGCCCCATAGAAAGGGCTGGGTGAGATAGAGATGCGATACGGAAGCGCGGGGATAGAACTCGGCGACCACGTCGCGAATGGAATCGCCCGGCTTGACTTCTTTCTGCTGGCGCATCAGCAACATCGCGGCCGCGGCCAGGATGTTGGGAAACAAGGGCCGATCCGCCGCACAGGCGGCGGCCAATTCCACGTGTGCGGATGGCTCCGGGCCGGTTGCCAAGTCGCAGTCCGAAAGACCGATCGTCGTATAGGAAACCACGCCTGCCGTGGGCCGATCCGCACAACCGCCGATATCCAGCGAAAAGTCTTCCCGCGTACAGGCGAACCGCCACACGCTCGGTGGCGTGCCGAACGTGCTGATGGCATGTCGGGCAACGAGCTTTGTGTCGCTGGAGTTTTTTTTGCGGATATCCATAATCGGGTATTATAACGGACGGCATCCGGAGTGTGCCTGCTACTTTTGCGTCGCAATCGCCAGCCGCTCGCCGATGGGTGGATGGTCGTGCAACCAAAAAACCTCGAACCAATGCGGCCGGGGATCATCCTTGTTCTGCCGGGCCAGCTTGCTGAAGGCAGAAATATACGCTTCCGGCTGCCGGGTAAGTTCAAAAGCATAGCGGTCGCATTGCCGCTCATAATGCCGGCTGATGCCGTTCATCAGCGGTTCCAAGAGCAAGCTGAAGACCGACAGGATGAGCATGATCCAGGGCTGGGTCCAAATCGGCAGCGTGGCATAGTCCAGCGGCTGCCCTCCCAATGCAGTGCCACCCATCAACAGACGATCGCAGATCCAAAACCCGGCCACGCTGATCACCAAGCCCAAGAGAATCATCTTGCGGACGTGTCGGAAAACATGATGCCCGATTTCATGGGCGAAGACCACCGCGATTTCCGCGGGTGAGAAATTGTCCAAGAGCGTATCGCCCAGGAGCACGCGACGCGTGCGTCCCAGGCCGGCAAGCATGGCGTTCGCTTTGACCGTTTCCACGCTCAACGCGATGCGGTAGACGCCCTCGATCGTCAGGCCCGTTCCGGCGGCCAGTTCATTCATCCGCTCGGCCAGTTCTGGGGCGTCGAGCCGCTCGATCTTATAGAAGAGCGGCATGATGAGCACGGGGAAGATTCGACCCATGATGATCGTGACGCAGAAGAATGCCCCGGCGGCCGACAGCCACCACCAACCGTGGGTTGTCCAGATCAGCCAATACAAGCCGAGAATCAGCGTCGTACCCAGAATAAGGCCCAATAGGTTCTGCTTCAAATATCTTTGCACCCAGCCGCCCACGGAGAGCGTGCTGAGGTGGAAGCGATGTTCGAGGATGTAGCCGGCATAGAACGAAAGTGACACCGAGACGCAAATATGTAACAGCGTGATCAGCAGGAAGAAAACCACCAGTCGCAGGGAATTGAACCTCGCCAGCAGTGGCGAGCCGTGCAGCCAGACATCTAGCGGCTGGGCGAGAAATACCGCCGCAAAGGCCAAGAAAAGCAGGTCGAGCGATTTGTCGGCCAGGGTGCAAGCCAGCGAATAGCGGCCGTACTGCTTGGCCTCGGCCAGTTGCTCGGCCGTCATGCCCGCGTGTAATCCAGGCGTCTCGCCTGCGTATATCTGCGATATGCCCTCGACAGGCGCGGCGGCGGAAGTGTCAATTTCGGCCAAGTTCTCGTTTCCTTCGGCTAAGAGAGATCCAGAAAAACCAATTGTACACTGCCCGCTGGTCCATGCTAGACTTGATTGTAGTACTTTTCCCGCCCAAAAAAGCTTTATGCGAGAGCTATGGAGTTGCCTTCTCGACTACGATTGAACCGTCTCGGGCTATCGGCTCCCGTGCTTTGCTGCGCGCTGCTTTGGACGGGAATTTGCCCTGCCGTTGAGGATCTCGCCCGAGAAGTGGCGACGTTGAAAGCCCGCAATGCCGCCGATCTGGGCCGCCTGGCTGCCTGGTGCCGTCAAAAGAATCTGACGGCCGAAGCCCAACAAACCCTTGACCTTTTTGCACCACCTGATCCCCACAAGGTTATCTTGCCCGTGCTGCCGCAGGAAGTCGGCTCGCTGCGCACGCCGGAAGGTCTGTCGGGCGATCTGGCCGAGTGGCATCACCGCTTGCTGAAATTGCGGCAGGATCAAGCCGCTGCGATCTTTGGCTTGGCCCAACGATGCGTCCGCCGGCATCAGGCATCGCTGGCCTATCGGCTTGCACTGGACGCGATCAAGGCCAATCCCGATCATGAGGCCGCGCGCCGCGTGTTCGGTTTCCAGAAGTACCAGAACCAATGGCACACGCCTTACGAGGTGCTGATGCTCCGCAATGGCATGGTCTGGCACGAGAAGTTTGGCTGGATTGAAAAAAGCAATCTGTCGCGCTACGATCGGGGCGAGCGGCTCTTGGGCGTCACATGGATTGATGCCGACAACGACGCTCTGCTGCACGCCGAGATTGCTTCCGGCTGGGATACTGAAACCGAGCATTACCGCATCCGCACCAATCACAGTATCGAGGCCGCCGTGGCCTTGGGGGTGAAACTGGAGAACCTGCATCGCCTTTGGCGGCAGATCTTCCTGGGATACTATTCCAGCGAGGCCGACGTGGAGGCTCTCTTCAACGGCCGGCCAGTTCACAACATGGAATCGCCGCGACTGGACGTCGTCTATTTTCGCAACAAGGAACAGTACCATCGGACTTTGAAGCCGATCATGCCCGACGTTGGCATCTCGATGGGCCTTTACGTGGCCGAGAACCGCACGGCCTACTTCTTTGCCGGCAGCAAAGACAGCGAGCGGACCATGTATCACGAGGCCACCCACCAGCTTTTCCAGCAATCGCGGCGCGTGGCTGACGATGTGGGCCGCAAGGCCAACTGCTGGCTGATCGAAGGGATCGCCATGTACATGGAAACGCTCCGTCGCGAAAACGATTGCTTCGTGCTTGGCGGGCTGAACGACGTGCGACTCGAGGCCGCGCGATTTCACCTGGAAAAAAAGGACTTCTATCTGCCCTTCGACCGACTCGTCCGCATGGGCGTCCAGGATGTGCAGGGGCATCCCGAAATCGCCAAGCTTTACAGCCAGATCGCGGGAATGACCAATTTCCTCGTACACTATGACGACGGCCGTTATCGCGATGCCCTGGTAAGTTGTCTGGCGGCAATTTATGACGGCAGTCAGGATCCGGATCTGCTTGCCCGCACGACGTGTACCGACTACGTTGAACTGGACAAGCAATATCAGGCTTATATGAAGATCGTTCCCTGACTCATCTCCTCGGTTTCCTGGTTTTTTGACGCCGATCCTGCCGCTTTGCTGTGGCGGTGGGGGATGACCGCCGCAGGCAAGGTGGGCTGACTTCGGTCCGAAAACCGGCGTTTTGGGATTCCCAAGGTTGGAGGGGGCCGCCGCTGGCTGCGATGGGGATTGACGGCAGCTTTGCGAGTGTCCTTTCGGCAACCCTTTGGCATGGTCTGCAATTTCACCGAGTCCATCCGGAAGAGATCCGGCTGGAAGACCGGCGGCAGCTCCTGGCCGCCCGGCAGGGGCGGATTGTTGGCGAACTGGCCCAACAGTATTCTCCTCATGGCGCAATTCGGGTAGGACACATATTCGTTCGGTTGTACCAAAAGTTATAGTTTGCCGAAATGAGAGAGAAACAGCGCGCCGGATAGAAATTCACAACCTGTTGTAGCACAATAGGTTGCAATGCGTCTTTGTTAACCGGATTCCAAATCGTCGATGCTTCGTGCGATACCTTGGTAGACATACGACGGGGAGCATCAGAACAATGGAAACGGCACGCGATCAAACCGACGACTTTCCGCGTTTGTTGCTGGAGCGTGCCTTGGCGGATGTCAAATGGGAAATGCCAGTTTAAAAACTGGCCCATGATTAGGGGGCAAGTCATGTCGGGAATCAAATCGCGTTGTATCTTGGAGTTTGCTATCGTCGTGCTCACGTCGGCGGTTGCGGCGCGGGCGCAGGACACGTTGATCGTCGACGTGGAAAAATACACCGCGCCGATCCGGGTGGCCTGCGTCGGTGACAGCATTACCGAGGGCTTCGGTGCGGGGCGAGGCAACGCCTGGCCCATCCAACTCGGAAAGGTGCTCGGCCCGAAGTGGGACGTGAAGAACTTTGGCGTCAGCGGAACCACGCTGATGAACAGCGGCGACAGCCCCTTTCAGAAACAGGGCAAGTTCCAGGGCGCCAAGTCGTTCAACCCCAACGTGGTGGTGATCATGCTTGGCACCAACGACACCAAGCTACAGAACTGGAACAAGTTCAAAAAGGATTTCGAGGCCGACTACAAGGACATGATCAAGCAGTTCGCCGAATTGCCGGCGAAGCCGCGGATCTTCATCTGCCGCCCACCGTACATCGCCGCGGATGGAAGCTGGGGGATCAACGACCCCAGCACCGTGGCCGAGATTCCCGTGATCGATAAGGTGGCCAAGGAGCTGAACCTGGGAATCGTCGACGTGCATGCGGCGCTGAAGGGCAAAGATGCTCTGATCCCCGATAAGGTCCATCCCAACGCGCAGGGGCAAACCGTCATCGCCCGGGCGGTGCTCAAGGCCCTGACCGGCTACGAGGGCGATTTCCCGCCCACCGTGGCCGTGGTTCCCACGTCGGAGAAGGAGGGCATCGCTTGGCGCTACACGACCGAGAAGCCGGCCGAGGACTGGTTCAAAGCCGATTTCGACATGTCGAGTTGGAAAGAGGGCCCTGGCGGATTCGGCAACAACGCGCCGGCCGCCGGGCCAGCCCGCACCGAGTGGAACACCAGCGACATCTGGATCCGCCGCGAGTTTATGTTGGGCGATAAGAAGCTCAACAATCCGCGCCTGTGGATGCGGCACGACGATAACGCCGAGGTGTATCTCAACGGGGTGCTGGCCGTGAAGGCCGGCCGGTTTTCCGAATCGTACAGGGATTTTGACATCCGCCCCGAGGCAACCGTCGCGCTCAAGCCGGGCAGGAACATCATTTCGGTACACTGCCACCAGATCGCCGGCGGCCAGTATATCGATGCCGGGCTGATTGACGTGTTGCCGGTCACTTCGCCGGCGAAGAACTAGGTGAGACAAACGTATATCGGACCGAAGCCGTACGGCAAACAACTTTTTCAACTCATGGTGCTGCAATGAAAACAAACGTATCCGTCGTTCTCTTCGTTCTGGTGTTTGTCGCCGCTCCGGCGTTGGCCGAGGAGCAAGCCGTGGCGATGCAGATGGACAAGGCCTGGCTGACGGCCCCGGCGACCAAGGACGCCCCCGAGTTCTCCGGCGCCGAGGTCAAGGCAATCTATTTTGACGGCTTGCCCTGGCAGGGCAAACCGACTCGCGTTTTCGCCTGGGTCGGGCTGCCGAAGCCGGACCCGAAACAGCCCCAGGCCAAGGTTCCGGGCATGGTGCTGATTCACGGCGGAGGCGGGACTGCTTTCGATCGTTGGGTCAGGATCTGGACAAAGCGGGGCTATGCGGCAATCGCCATGGATACCTGCGGACAGCTTCCCATCGGCGACTTTGGCAACTATAAACGCGATGCGCGGGGCGGTCCGGCCGGCTGGGGCGGATTCGATCAAATCGATCAGCCTGCCAAGGATCAATGGACTTATCGCGCGGTGGCTGACACGATTCTTGCCCACTCGCTCCTGCGCTCCATGCCGCAAGTCGATCCGGATCGGATCGGGGTCACCGGTATCTCATGGGGAGGGTATCTGACGTGCATTGTCGCCGGGGTCGATCAGCGGTTCAAGTTGGCGGCGCCTGTCTTCGGCTGCGGGTTCCTGGGAGAAGACTCTGCGTGGCTCGACTCTTTCAAGAAAATGGGACCGGACAAGTCCGCCAAGTGGCTCGCGATGTGGGATCCCAGCGTCTATCTCAAGGATGTAGCCATGCCGACGCTCTGGGTGACTGGCAGCAACGACCCGGCCTATCCGCTTGGGTCGCTCCGCAAGAGCTATCACCTGGTAAAGGGGCCGCGAACCCTATCACTGCGGCTTCGCATGAACCATACGCACTTCGCCGGGGAGGATCCCGAGGAGATCCGCGTCTTCGCCGACTCAATCCTCAAGGATGGAAAGCCGCTGGCAAAGATAACCGCTCAGGGGCGGGAGGAGTCCAAGGTCTGGGCGACGTTTGAATCTGCCTCCCCCGTCAAGAAGGCAGAACTGAATTTCACCAAGGACGAGGGGAACTGGCAGAAGCGAAATTGGAATGCCGTCCCGGCGGTCATCGAGGCGGCAGGGAACAAGGTGACCGCCACGCTACCGGCGGGCACGAAAGTATTCTACCTTGGCCTGATTGACGACCGTGGCATGATCGTCACGACGGACCCGCAAGAAATCAAGTAGGGCGCTGAAGTAGTTTGCTTCGTGCGATACCTTGGTCGCTACACGATGGGGAGTATCAAAACCGTGGAAATGGCAGGCGATCTAACCGACGACTTTCTACGTCTGCTGACGGCAAGCCAAAGGCCTCTGTACGCCTTCATCCGCGCCCACGTACGCACTCGCACCGACGCCGACGAAATCCTGCAGCAGACCACAACGGTCCTCTGGCAGAAGTTCGCCACCTTCGATCGCAACGGAGATTTCATTCGCTGGGCGTGCGGGGTCGCATGGCGCGAGGTGCTCGCCCACCGCAGGAACGATCGCCGCCAACTCCTCCTCCTTGGCGAGGAACTAGGAACGGTTCTGGCTGCGAAAATCTCCGCCGCCGCGGTTCAGATTGACCGGCGGCTTGACAAACTCCACGAATGCATGTCCGTGCTGAAGCCCGATTCGCAAAAGCTCATCCAACGTCATTACCATCGGCAGGAGAGTATCGGGCGAATCGCGGCATCCAAACGCCTTACCGAATCGAGCGTCTACAAGACCCTGGCAAAGATTCGCCAAATTTTGCTGGCGTGCATCGAGCGGAAGCTCAAGGAGGAGGTCTGATGGCCCTGACGGAACTTCAACGCCGCGAATTGGACGAACTGTTGGCGGCCCTTGCCGACGGGCGGCTGGACGAGTCGCGCCAACAACGGCTCCGCCAATGGTTGACCGATCCCGAGGTCCAGGAGTACTACGTGCGCCATGTCATGCTCGTTGCCTGCTTAGACCTCTCGAGCGCGGAATTCGCGCCGACGCTTGACATGTTGCGGCCCGCGAACCTTTCAGGAGAAGGCGATCCTGCCTGGCTGGAGCAATTTGCCGACACAACCTGCCGCTGCCGCCCAAAATCGCCCGCCAAGCGCAAGTCGCCCATGCTCGGTTTTCTGCGTAGCCTCTTGCGCGTCGGCAACGGTTCGCCCGTCACCCGCGCGGCGATATTATTCGCGATGACCTTATCCGCCGGCACGCTGCTGACATTGCTTTTCGGCATCGTGCTGGCCTTGCGCGGTCCGCGGCAAGCTGGGAGCAGGGAACTCAGTGCTGCCCGTCTGACCGCCACGTCCGATTGTCGCTGGACCGACGGTTCGAACGCCCCGGAAGTCGGTGACGAACTGGCGCCAGGCCGAAAACTTGTGCTGGAGGCGGGCCTAGCCGAAATTGCCTTTCAAGGCGGGGCCCGCGCCTTGCTGGAAGGCCCGGCCACGCTGGAAGTCGGTTCCGGCAGCAGTTCGCTCTTGCAGCAAGGCAAGGTAACCGTGACCGTCGCGGACCCTTCGGCCCGCGGCTTCGAGATCGACGCACCGGGCATGAAATACACCGACTTGGGCACGGAGTTTGGCGTGTTGGTCGCGCCGGACGGTGGGCAGGAGATGCACGTTTTCCGCGGCCGGGTGCAGGCGGAAGCAGGGGGCAGGGAACAGGGAGCAGGGAGTAAGGAGCAGAGGGAAGGGCGTAGCGACGAAGGCTCCCCTCTCCTTCCGGGAGAGGGGAAGGAAGCGAAGGCAGTTTCCCAGCCCCTCATCCTCACTGCCCACCAGGCCCTCCGTATCGCCAGCCCTGGCAAGCCGATCGAGCGGTTCACGGCCGACGAAACGCGGTTCTTCCGCAGAATGCCGGAGCCATTCCCACTCTTCAGCA
>Ga0073936_10001220_pt1 | contig 39996 bp, 28 predicted proteins | sample AliMusrvi5mmetaG_FD_87041 | JGI IMG/M metagenome (GOLD analysis project Ga0073936, IMG submission 87041) | Freshwater lake bacterial and archeal communities from Alinen Mustajarvi, Finland, to study Microbial Dark Matter (Phase II) - Alinen... | ecosystem: Environmental > Aquatic > Freshwater >...
GAAGAAAAGTCTTTGGGGTCGTGTTTATGTTTAAAGAGGATGGCAAACGCAACTGCCACAATCAAGGCATAGATTGCAAAAGCAAGCCAGATTCCAAGCCAGTCTTTACCCTGATCGTGTGTATAAAGTTTATCAATAATGAATCCGCTTATTTTACTGCCTGAGTATGCGCCAAAACCATTGGTCATCATCATAAAAAGACCTTGTGCACTCGATCTTATTTTAGAATCGGTAGTGCTTTCAACAAATAAGGAACCAGAGATGTTGAAAAAATCGAAAGCCATACCATAAACAATACAAGACAAAATTATCATCCATAAACCGCCGGCAGGATTTCCAAAAGAGAATAATCCAAACCGAAGCACCCAGGCGATCATACTGAAAAGCATAACTTTCTTAATTCCAAAGCGCCGCAGGAAAAAAGGTATGGTGAGAATAAAAAGGGTCTCGGACATCTGGGAAATCGACATTATAATCGTAGAATATTTTACAACAAATGATTCGGCGTATTCCGGAACATTCCTGAAATCATCAAGGAAAGAATCGCCATACATATTGGTTAGCTGCAATGCAGCACCCAGGAACATGGCGAAAATAAAGAATAACGCCATTTTGTAATTCAAAAAAAGTTTAAAAGCATTTAACCCCAATTGTTCAATAATGGAAGCATCTTTAGATATTGATTTCTGGGGGAGACATTTTGGTAAAGTAAATGAATAGATCCCCAAAACAATAGCTGCAACTGCTCCAATAATGAACTGATTGGCATTAGCCTTACTGCCGGATAAATTGGTACACCACATGGCGATAATGAAGCCGATGGTTCCCCAAACCCGAATTGGGGGGTATGCCTTCACAACTTCAAAATTATTGTTTTTTAATATTGAATAGGAAATGGAGTTAGAAAGCGATATGGTTGGCATATAAAAAATCATTGCCAATAATATCACGTAGTACAGGGTATCCGGGTCATTGACTTGTGGTACAAAGAACAACACGCATCCATATAAAATGTGCAGCGTTCCATAGAGTTTTTCGGTATTTATCCATTTGTCGGCAATAATTCCGGTAAGCGCCGGCATAAAGATTGAAGCAATTGCAAGTGTTGAAAAGATTGCTCCAAACTGAGCTCCTGTCCACCCTTTAGCATTAAAACAATAGGTTCCAATAGTTATGAGCCAGGCTCCCCATACAAAGAACTGGAAAAAATTCATCAGTATTAAACGAAGTTTTATTCCCATCAGGATTTTCTTTTAAGTGTTAATAAGTCAGGTTCTGGAAATTTATTTTCGCTTGTTCAATTCATCCCTGATTTTGGAAGCTTTTTCGTACTCTTCATTTTCGATGGCGGCATGCAGCATCTCCATGAGTTCTGTAAGCGAAGTATCTGAATAGGAAACCATCTCCTTTTGATACTCTTCCCGGGCAGGCTCATCCTGTTTAAGCAGTTCAGCCTCCTCTTCCATCAGGATGCCCGCGGCAGACATAATGCTTTCATAGGTAAAGACCGGGCAGGCAAAACGCAAGGCAAGGGCAATGGCATCGGAGGTGCGGGAATCGATCTCCTGAACAGACTCCCCGTCGGTGCATACCAGTTTGGCATAAAAAACCCCCTCGCTGAATTTGCTGATGACCACTTCGGAAATTTCAATTTTGTAGGCATCGGCGAAGGCTTTAAACAAGTCGTGGGTGAGCGGTCGCGGGGTCCTGATTTTTTCAAGCTCGATGGCGATGGATTGTGCTTCAAATCCTCCGATGATTATCGGCAAACGCCGGTTCCCGTCGCGCTCCCCGAGGATAAGTGCATACGCCCCGCTTTGGGATTGGCTGTATGACATTCCAATGATATCAAGTCGTATTTTTTCCATCGGGTCCTGCGGGTTTTACCAAATACAAACCTACGGGAAATTTCCCTAACAGACAAAAGTTGTTCAAAAATTTATGTTTTCATAAAATTTGTTCTATTTTTGTAGACAGTTCAAATAATTAAATAGGTAAATATGAAAAGAGCCAGTGCATTTCTTATGGCTTTGCTATTGCCATTTTTCACAATGGCAGGCGAAGCGAATCTTGTAATTCCTGCAGGGATTAGAGATCAGTCCATCCTTTATTGGGGTTTTTTGATCACTTTCGCAGGTTTTATGTTTGGATTATTCCAATTTCTTAAAGTTAAAAAAATCGGTGCACATAAATCCATGCTGGATGTTGCACAGGTTATTTTCGAAACATCGAAGACGTATCTCATTCAGCAGGGGAAATTTTTAGTAATTCTTTTCGTATTTATCGGCTCTGCCGTGGCATTTTATTTTGGATGGCTCTCAGATGCCAACTTCGGAATCGGTGGGGTATTGATGATCCTGGGTTGGACCATAATCGGAATCCTGGGCTCCTACAGTGTAGCATGGTTTGGAATCAGGATGAACACCCTGGCAAATGCGCGGATGGCTTTTGCCTCCCTGGAGCGGAAACCTATCAAACTGCTTAACATCCCTTTAAACGCGGGAATGAGCATCGGCGTTGTACTGATCTCGCTGGAGCTCATCATGATGCTGATCATCCTGATGTTTGTTCCCGGAGAGTATGCAGGGGCAAGTTTTATCGGGTTTGCCATCGGTGAATCCTTAGGCGCCTCCGCATTGAGAATTGCGGGTGGTATTTTCACCAAAATCGCTGATATTGGTTCGGACCTGATGAAAGTGATCTTCAAAATCGGCGAAGATGATCCGAGAAACCCGGGAACCATTGCCGATTGTGTAGGCGACAATGCCGGCGACAGCGTTGGCCCCACTGCCGACGGTTTTGAAACCTATGGTGTAACAGGTGTGGCCCTCATTTCATTTATCGTACTTGCAGTTAAAGACCCTGCCGTTCAGGTTCAACTGCTCACCTGGATTTTCGTGATGCGCATCTTCATGATCATCACCTCCATTGTATCCTTCTGGATCAATGGCGCTATCAGCAAGGCAAAATACGACAAGGTTGATGATCTTGATTTCGAAAAACCTTTGACCTTCCTGGTATGGATAACTTCGATCTTATCCATCGTCGTTACTTTCGCAATCAGTTTTCTGACAATAAAAGACATTCAGATCAACGGTCTTCCAAGCGACCTGTGGATCATCCTGTCGGTCATCATCAGTGCCGGAACACTTGGAGCAGCATTGATCCCCGAATTCACAAAGCTTTTCACGAGTCCCAAATCGACGCATGTAAAAGAGGTCGTAGTTGCCTCCCAGGAAGGCGGGGCATCGCTCAACATCCTTTCGGGACTTGTTGCGGGTAACTTCAGCGCTTTCTGGCAGGGCATGGTCTTTTTCCTGCTCATGTTCATTGCATACTATGCAAGCACTTTCGGGTTGATCAACTTCATGATCTATCCATCCATTTTTGCTTTCGGCCTGGTGGCCTTCGGCATGCTTGGCATGGGCCCGGTTACCATCGCGGTCGACAGTTACGGACCTGTGACCGACAACGCCCAATCCATTTACGAACTGTCGCTGATTGAGGAAATTCCGGGGATAAGCGCTGAAATACAGCGGGATTTCGGTTTCAAACCTGATTTCGAAAAATCCAAACATTACCTGGAAGCGAATGACGGAGCCGGAAACACCTTCAAAGCCACCGCAAAACCCGTTCTGATCGGCACCGCGGTTGTGGGTGCCACAACGATGATCTTTTCGCTCATCCTGGTGATCAAAAAATCGCTTGGCATCGAGCCTGAACAGATCCTTACGCTTTTAAATCCTTACACCATTTTAGGATTTCTGTTAGGCGGCTCTGTCATTTACTGGTTCAGCGGGGCATCCATCCAGGCAGTTACCACAGGAGCAAGCCGCGCTGTTGCTTACATTAAAAAGAATATCAACCTCGACCCCAACGCTCCCAAAAAAGCCGACACGGCCAAATCGAAAGAGGTGGTTCAAATCTGCACTGTTTATGCACAGAAGGGCATGCTAAACATTTTCATAGCAATTTTCTCCTTTGCACTGGCGTTTGCGTTTTTGTCCTCCCCTACCGGATTGACTGAATCGATGACGGGCACAGAAAAACTGAATTATGCCTTGCCGGTATCGCTTTTCGTGAGTTACCTGATCTCGATTGCCTTCTTCGGCTTGTATCAGGCCATTTTCATGGCCAACGCCGGTGGTGCCTGGGACAATGCAAAAAAGGTTATTGAGGTTGATATGAAAGAAAAGGGAACAGAACTTCATGCCGCTTCCGTTGTTGGCGATACCGTTGGTGATCCTTTCAAAGACACCTCATCGGTTGCCATGAATCCCATCATCAAGTTTACTACCCTGTTTGGCTTACTGGCCATGGAAATTGCCCTGTCTGTGCATTTCCGGCCGGTCGCCCACTACATCGGACTTGCTTTTTTTGCCGTTGCCCTATATTTTGTTTACCGTTCATTTTACAAAATGCGTATCAGAGACTAACTTTCAACTACTTGCAAAAAAGAGGCTGCCGGAATGTTTCCGGCAGCCTCTTTTTTTTAACATCCGGGGCAACCTTTATAAACAGTTGTGTTATCTTTATACAGGATACTGAAAACCCGTGGAGGAAGACCTTATCAAAAAAGCGATTGCGAGGGATGCCGGCGCCATTGAAGCGCTGTACGACCGTTATGCGCCAATCCTGTTAAGCGTGTGTTTTCGTTACTGCGGAAACCGGGATGATGCGGAGGATATTCTTCACGACGGATTCATCAAGATCATTCAGAAAATTCAGACATTTAAGATACGGTCAGAAGGAAGCCTGGAAGCCTGGATGAGGAAAATCATGGTCAATACGGCCCTGAATTTTTTACGAGGCCGCCTGAAAGAGAAAAACTTCATCGATATCGACCCTATCCAGGAAAAAATCGATCTTCACAATGAACCGGAGAACGACCCCGAAGATATATACCTGAGTGTTGACCGGGAACAGATCATGAAACTGATCTGCGAACTGCCTTCCGGGTATCGCACTGTGTTAAACCTTTTCGTTTTTGACCAATACGGGCACAAGGAGATCGCAGAACTTTTGAAGTGTTCGGAAAACACTTCAAAGTCGCAACTTTCGAAAGCCCGTTCCATGCTTAGAAAAAAAATGAATCAACTGGTCAATATTCAAACACAACCGACCTATGAAAAAGTATAATCATCCAACAGATGAATTCCTGAGGGAGGCTCTCAGGGATCACCGGATGACTCCTTCGGATGATGCCAGACAGGCGTTTCTGAAGGATGTTATGCAAATACCCCCACCGAAAAATAAGGGAAGAAAAGGGTTGATCCTTCTATCAGCGATAACCTTACTGGTTGTTTCAGGAATTTTCATCTGGGGTAACTCTTCTCATGAATTCTCCGTTGAACCCATTAGGAAAATCAAGGCTTCCATGAAAGGTTCCCCTATGTCAGCCATGAATACCACCTCATCAGAAAAAACAAATTCAAATGAAATAAAACAACTGAAAAATACCGGCAAACTTTACAACAATCTTACTGAACATCAACCGCAAAAACAGAAATTCCTCCCCCCCCCTGCGCAAACACTGATCAGCAAACAAGGAAGGTCAGCTTGTGTCTCAGGAAGCCAGACTGGCCGGACCCAAGAAACACCACAACTGCAAAAAACGGCTGAGCAAAACAGCCAGCTCCAACGATCTCATCCGGAAACACCTGTCGCGGCAGGACTGACAGCCAGAGAAGGCGAACCGGTTCCACTTGCAGCTACCATTGCTCCGGATGCCGGGAAAGTGCAGAACAATGTTCCGGTAACTCCCAATACACCAGGTTTGGATACAACTTCATTGATAAAAAAGCCTGATTCATTGGTTAAACCCGCTCCCATACCTGAGGGTAAACCGGCAGATAGATACCGGAAGCCTGGCAACTGGACCATTGATCCCGGAATTTATTATACCCCCGAGTGGATGTTCAACACCCTTGAAGGGACAAAGTTTGTAAACAACTTCGGTTTCGAGGGAACTTTCCATTTCGGCAGGTTCTCTGTACGCACAGGAGCCGGCTTATCTGTTGCGAGCGGAACAAATGAACTGATCGTGGAGTACAATGATTTCCTTGGCGCTTATAACAAACTGGATTCAATGAAATTCACATGGAGCGATCCGGCGCATAATTATATCCCGACCATGTACCTGTCAAAACAGAACGTATGGGACAGCCTGATGAAACTCGATAATCCAAAGGTAGTCAAACGATATACCTATCTTCAGATCCCCATGATCATGGGATACGATTTCTTCCAGACAGAACGAATTTCGATAGGCGTGCGGGTAGGGCCGGTGTTGTCTGTGCTGCTCTCTTCAAAACAATTGTCTGCTGCATATGACCCGGGAACAAAACGAATCATCAGCATCAACGACATTTCTCCGGGGCAGGTCAGTCTGAACTGGCAATTGATGGCAGGCATGAATACCTCTTTTCGTATTTCAGAACTCCTAAAATTTGAAATTGAACCCAATGTCAGGTATTATTTTAATTCGGTTTATGAGAAGCCGGTTAATAATACCAAACCTTGGTCAATCGGCCTTCGTACAGCTTTCGTTATATCATTATAATTTTTTTTCGTAACTTCGGACAACCTTTTATCATGAGCGGGTTATTACTTCGTACAACATCCGGATCCAGGTTCTTAAAATTTCCTTCGTCCACCATTATAAAAACACTTGATTTATGAAAAAACTACTGCTTCATATCCTTTTCCTCATGGTTATCCTTCCGGGGATGTCGCAGGGAATTATAAACATAGGAGGAACCGTAACGGATACGGCCACGAGCGCACCGATCGCAAACCATGCGGTGACCATCGTTGCCGATTCCTCCGGCGGCTGGTTCTATTACCATACAGTCTATACCGATATCAATGGATCTTACCGGGACACTGTCATTACACCGGTTCCCGGCGGAAGTCCCGGAACACTGTATGTTAGCACCATCGATTGCCAGAACTACCAGCACCAGGTTGTATTAAATTACAACCCGGCCAGCTACAATTTCACAGTCGATTTTGCGATCTGCAATTTCAACACACCATGCATAGCTAATTTCACTTACAACCAGTTTGCAAGCAGGTCATTCCAGTTTTCAGACCTGTCACAGACGCAGGGAAACCCGGTTACCTGGGACTGGAATTTCGGTGACGGTGGAACTTCAACGGTTCAAAACCCGCAACATATTTACGGGGCAGCCGGCTGGCACCCGGTAACACTCTCCATTTCCAACAATTCGGGTTGTTCTGCCAATATTGTCAAAAATGTATACGCCGGCGACACGACGAGTACCCCGGTTTATCTCACAATCAGCGGGACCATTACAAACTCGCTGACAAGCATCCCCATGCCCGGCCATGCTGTGACGTGGGGGATCGACGACACGCTGGTTGCCCCGCGCACGATTTACACCGACAGCAACGGTTTTTATACAGATTCACTGCTCCTGTCTGTCGGGGTGATAAGCGGAAACTACTATGTCTGGACCCAGGATTGCGAGTATACAGAAGAATTGTCCGGTTCATATAATTCTTTCAACTACCACCTGCACCAGGATTTTTTTCTCAATTGTGAAATTAACCCTCCCTGCCAGGCTAAAATGAAGGTTTCCGCGGCAGGGATACTTACGGTGCAGTTTGAAGACAAGTCAACCGGAGGTGTCAGTTCGAGGGTTTGGAATTTTGGAGACGGGGCCACCTCGACCACTGAGAACCCCATCCATGCCTATGGTTCACAGGGAGATTTCCTTGTGACCCTTTCCACTGTCAACAACATAACCGGGTGTTCAAACACGACAACCAAGCTAATCCGGTTAGCTGATTCGCTCCTGTGCAATGCCAGTTTCAGTTTTTCCAATACCCAGTTGCCAAAGACGATTCAATTCCAGGATCTTTCTTATGGAAGCAGCAACATCAGGTCATGGTACTTCGGGGACGGAGATACTTCCTCCCTGGCAAACCCTCAGCACACTTTCAGGAAGCCGGGTTTGTACCTTGTGATCCTATCTGTAGGCAACTTTACAACCACCTGCTGGCAGAGTTACGCAAGACCTGTTCTGATCACAGATTCACTTGTTCCATGCCAGTCCGGCTTTACCTACACCACTAGCCCCGTGACAGGCCCGAAGATGGTACAATTTACCGACCTTTCCTCCGGTACGCCTTCACAATGGCTGTGGGAGTTTGGTGACGGGGATTCATCAGCCCTGCGTTACCCCATACATTCCTATGCGGCTTCCGGTACTTATCATGTATGTCTCACTATCTCGGGCAACTATTGCAACAGTACATTCTGCCAGGATGTTACCATCCATGATACCGTGGTTTACCACCAGATTTACGGCCAGGTTTTCAATGGAAGTTTCCCGGCAACTGCCGGCCTTGCCATGATCATTTCCTCGGACACAACGGGAAACTACCAGCCCTATGTTGACGTATCTCCTATCGACACAAACGGTGTTTATTTCTTCACCACTGTTCCAGGCGGGGTCTATTACATTCTGGCCACTCCGTCTGATTCAAGCGGTTACCTGCCAACGTATTTTGGCAATACGATCACCTGGGAGCAGACCTCACCCATCACGCTTGGAACAGCGAACAATCCTTACAACATCAACCTTGCTCAGTCGGACCAGATGACCCCGGGTCCGGGTTCAGCCTCAGGCCAGATCAACATGGGTAAACTGAAGAGTTCCATCACCGACAAAATCAACATGGTGCTGTTGAATGCCCAGGGTACACCGATCGGCTTCACCCGCGTATCCACCTCAGGGACATTCAACTTTCCATCGCTGGCTTACGGCATTTATTACATGCATGCTGAAATGCCGGGAATTACCAGTGACTATGTGAAGGTGACCCTCTCTCCGGGAAAACCTCATGCTGATGTCGTGATGACCTTCAGCGGTAAAAAGATACTGGGCATCCCGGAAGAAGCAACCCTTTTGAACAGGTGGTCGGTTTACCCGAATCCTGTTGCAGCCCTGCTTACCATTCTCCTCGACCTCAAGCATGCAACTAATGTCAATATAAGCATTTACAACATTACCGGAAAGATGGCCGCAAGCACCCAGGCAACCCTGACGAGGGGAGTAAACCACATCGAGATATCAACAACCTCCCTGCCACCGGGGATTTACTCCCTGCATATCAATTCCGGAGACGGGTTGTTCATAACCACAAAACTTATCAAAATCAATTAACCCCTTAAATAATAAAGATCATGAAAAAGCTCCTTCTACAGATTTTATTTGTTATGCTGCTGCTGCCAGCCATGTCACAGAATTTTTTCACCGTAATTGGTACCGTCACTGATACGGGTACTGGCAATCCAATTCCCAACCAGGCGGTGTACATTTCAAGCGACTCGGCCACCGGATGGTTTTATTACAAGACTGTTTACACCAATAACAGCGGTTTCTACGCCGACAGTGTTCCTGTTCCGCCTAACATCCAGTGTGTTTTATATGTGAGTACCTATGATTGCCAGAACTACAGGCACCAGGTTACACTGACCTTAGCCCCGCCTGCTACCACCTTTACCGTTGATTTTGCAATCTGCTATTTCAACAATCCCTGCCAGGCAAATTTCACAACCCAGCAACAGCAATCTCTTACCGTGCAGTTCATGGATGCTTCCACAGGGGGCGGGAGTACACGGCTTTGGATGTTCGGCGATGGGGCAAACTCCTCTGAGCTGAACCCGATTCACACCTATGGCATGCCCGGTTATTATAACGTGACCCTGTCAATCGGCGCCCTCGGAACAACCTGCTACCAGGTTACCACGCAAACAGTCTATGTTTGGGATTCGACCGGAGGCGGCTGTCATGCAGCTTTTTTTGCCATTCCCGACAGCATGAATACGCTAAACACCTATCATTTCATCAACCAGTCGTCCGGCAACATAGCCTCCTACACCTGGAATTTCGGGGATGGTCTGTCACAGGTCGTTATCGTTCCGGGAAACCCGAATGTGGTCCATACTTATTCACAACCTGGTATATACATGGTCTGTCTGAAGATCCAGGGAGTGGACAGCAGTTGTTTCGATATCACCTGCGATACCCTGGTTGTCGGAACAACACCGGGATGCCATGCATACTACACCTATTATACCGATTCGCTGACTTCTGCCCCGAATGTCCATTTCATTGATCAATCCCTGGGCAACCTTGTAAGCTGGAGCTGGTCTTTTGGTGATCCCGCCAGCGGAACCAGCAACATATCAACACTCCGGAATCCCAGCCATGTCTTCAGTTCACCGGGATCCTATGATGTATGCCTTACCGTGCACGGAGCCGACAGCACGTGTTATGATACCCACTGCAACACCGTGGTTGCCGGAGGCGGTCCTGGATGCCAGGCATATTTCACTTACACCTGTCCGGCAGTTGGGAATTATACGGTCGATTTCACCGATCTTTCGGAAGGAAATCCCACATCCTGGTTCTGGAGTTTTGGCGACGGCACCTCCTCAACCATTCAGAACCCTGTTCATGTCTTTGGTTCAACGGGAATTTATAATGTATGCCTCACCATCACCGGCAACAACTGTACAAGCGTATTTTGTAAAAATGTTTCAGTCATCGACAGCATGAATTTTCACCAGGTTTTCGGACAGGTATTCGCAGGTAATGTTCCCCTTTCCAATGGATTGGCGATGATCTTCTCATTTGACACCAGTCCAAATTACCAGCCATTTGTCGGGGTATCTCCGATCGATTCCGCCGGAATGTACTTCTTCAACATGGTTCCAAACGGCAACTACTATATCCTGGCCCTGCCTTTTGATTCCAATGGTTACCTGCCGACTTACTACGGGAACACCATCACATGGGAGCAGGCTACAATGATCACCCTTGGAACTGAGAACAATCCTTACAACATCAACCTTGTTCCCTCCGACCAGATGACTCCGGGACCCGGTTCTACAGCTGGCCAGATCAACCTGAGCAAACTGAAGAGTTCGCTGGTGGATAAAGTCAATATGATCCTCAAGAATTCACAGGGTCAGCCGATAGGCTTTACAAAAGTCTCCACGTCCGGTGCATTCACCTTTCCGTCGATGGCCTATGGCACCTATTATTTGCACCCGGAAATGCCCGGTGTTACCAGCGACGAGGTCATGATTGTCCTCACCCCTTCAAAACCGCATGCAGATGTTGTCATGACCTTCAACGGGAAGAAGATCATGGGTATCCGGGACGAATTATCACTGGTGAACCACTGGTCGGTTTACCCGAACCCTGTTATTGATCACCTGGATCTACACATCGACCTGAAGCAGGCAACAACTGCAGCGATTGATCTGTACAACGTGACCGGCGAGCGGGTATCAGGCAGCGAGATCAGACTGAATGAGGGAACCAACACTACGCGGATCTCCACAGCTTCGCTGCCAGCGGGAATCTACACCCTGCGGCTCCTTTCAGGCGAAGGATTGATCCTGACAACCAAACTCATAATAACCAGGTAAACCTGACTTGAATGGTTTTAATGAAAAGCGCTGCTTCCGGGAGAAAACAGCGCTTTTCATTTTAATTCATCCCTTTGGAACCAAATACTCCCATCCATATGATCAAATCCCATCTGAATCTGGTCATTCCCAGGATGAAAAAATTGATATTGGCAGGCAACTTTACATATTGATCCACGTCTTATATGTACATTGCAATTATATTTTCCCTTCCAGTTTTGTTTCCTCAAAACTCATAACCCATGAAAAAAAAATTACAAAACTTCAGCCTAAGGGTACTTCTCATTGGCTGTTCCATGTTGCTCCTCCAACAGGTGACATGTCAGACCATTCTTTTCACCGAAGACTGGGAAACTGTCGCAACCGGGCAAACGCCTCCGGCCGGTTGGGCAATTGATCCAGTTTCCGGTGCCAATTACATCCATTTTCTCCAGACTGGAAACTTTCCCTCCAGTTATCCCTTCAATGGGAGCAGAATGGTTGAGTTTCAATCGTTTTATGCTGCATCAGGAACCTCCAACCGCCTGAAATGTACAACACCCGTTCAAACCAACAGCTATGCCATGATTTCTGTTGATTTTGAATGGTTTACCAGCAACGGCTACCCGGGATGCAATGACAACGTGGCCGTTCAGTGGTCCACAAACGGAACAACATGGTCAACTGCTGCGACAATACAACGGTTTTCGAACACCATCTCCTGGCAATATGAGGTTGTTCCATTGCCGGCAGGTGCAATAAATCAACCGGTGCTTTATATCGCTTTTCTTTTCAGTTCAAGTTATGGAGACAACTGTCATCTTGACCTCGTTCATGTTACCGGTTACACAACGGCTCCATCCCCGCCTGCGGCAACAACTCTTGCACCAACCTGGATAGGATCAGAATATACTTACCTGGCCGGAATTGTAAATGCTAACGGAAATACCACGAACGCATCGTTTCAATATGGATTGACTACAAGTTACGGATCAACCACCTCAGCAGGAACTGTAACCGGAAACACGGCAACCAGCATTAACGGATATCCATACCCACTGATACCCGGGCATTTGTATCATTGCAGGGCCGTCGCGACCAATGTTGGCGGAACAACCTATGGGAATGATGTAACATTTTCCACCTTAGACACACTACCTGAAGTGTTTACCCACCAGGCCAGCGACATCGGTCCTGCAACGGCAACGCTTAACGGATCGGTATATCCCAACGGTTCAACAACAACGATCACGTTCAATTATGGCCTGACGGCAAGCTATGGTACAACCATCAATGCGAACCCCGCAACCATTTCAGGTGATTCTACCGAAACCTGGGCCAGGGCAGTACTGACAGGCCTTTCGCCAAGCACGACCTACCATTTCCGGATTACCGGGGTGAACGCAGGAGGTACCTCTTATGGGATTGACACCATCCTTACAACCACTGGCACCCTCCCTCCGACGGTGATTACAACACATGCAACTGCGATTTCATCGACCGGGGCAACCCTGAATGGAAATGTAAACGCAAACGCAACACCAGCCTATGTCACTTTTCAGTATGGATTGACACCGGTTTACGGTTCGACCATTACCTATGGAATGGTATACGGAACCACCATGACCCCGGTAAACATGAACATTAACGGGTTGTTGCCCGGGACCGTGTACCATTTCAGGGCGGTTGGGGTCAATGCAAACGGCACTTCCTACGGGAGCGACAGCGTTTTTACCACAACTGTCATTCTCCCTCCTGCAGTTACCACCAACCCTCCTCCGATGACCGGTGCCACCTACTCATATGTTTCCGGCACCTTCAATGCAAACGGGAACCCGACTGCTGTCATGTTCGAGTATGGATTGACCGCATCCTATGACATGACATTGCAATGCGGAAATATTTCGGGGAATACACCGGTAACTACTGAACCTTATATTTACTACCTGCTTCCAAGCCATGTTTACCATTACAGGGCTGTGGGCACCAATGCCGGTGGCACGAGTTACGGGAGTGATGTGACTTTCACCACTGCAGATACGCTGCCGAAGGTTCGTACTGTTCACGCCACCAATGTCGGACTCTCCACTGCAACATTAAACGGATTGGTTTATCCAAACGGTTCCACAACGGCAATCACATTCAATTACGGCCTTACAACAAGCTATGGTTCTACTGTGACGGCAAATCCGGCATCCATATCAGGTGATTCACTGATCACCTGGGCCAATGCCATCCTAACCGGCCTTACGCCTTATACAACCTACCACTATAGGATCGTGGGGGTGAACGCAACCGGCGCCTCATACGGGCTGGATACCGTTTTCACGACCACGGTAAACCTTTCTCCGGATGTTATCACGATGCCTGCATCGAATGTAACCTCTACGCTGGCGAACCTCAATGGCAACGTAAACCCAAACGGGCTTGAAACAGATGTATCTTTTCAATATGGATTAACATCCTCATACGGATCAACCTATAATTACGGGCATGTCTACGGGAACACAATGCAGCCTGTTGAAAGAACGATCAGCGTCCTGCCTCAGACATTGTATCATTTCCGGTTAAAAGGCTCAAACAGTGCAGGAACATCATACGGCAATGATGAAACATTCACAACACCAGCTGCCGGCATACTTCCCCCAACGGTAATCACTAAAACCTGCTATTATTACTGTGCAACAAATGCAGTGCTGAGGGGTGACGCAAATGCAAATGGCGAATCGACCACCATCACTTTTCAATACGGTTTAACACCGGCATACGGATCAACCGCCACCTACGGGACAATTAATGGAAATAACACGGATGAGAGAGCCCTGCAGGTTTTCAACCTGATGCCATCGACCCTGTATCACTTCCGTATTGTCGGGTCAAGCGCCGGCGGGATATCTTATGGTGATGACTCCTATTTTACAACAAGCGACAGTACAGGTTCCAAAAATATATACGGGCAGGTGTTTGCCGATGCGGTTCCCATCCAGGCAGGCATTGTCAACCTTTTTTCAGTGGATACCATCCCGCCTTACCTGCCATACCTGGCGACTACCCTTGTTGATTCAGCCGGGACCTACCATTTCGACATGGTCCCCCAGGGTGATTATTATGTAAATGCTATCCCGGTGAATTTAACCGGATATCTTCCGACTTTTTACGGGGATGTTCTATTCTGGGAAGATGCATCCATCATCCACCTGGGAACACCGGGAAATCCATATAACATCCACCTTGTGGGTGCCGCAACAATGTATTCGGGCAATGGATCGATCACCGGGCAGATAAGCACTTCCGGGTTGAAAACAAACTTTGTTGAAAAAATCACGATGTTGCTTCTGAACTCAAATGGTACAGCAATTTTTTATGATCCGGTGAAACCGGGCGGGCATTTTTCATTTGCATCGCTGGCTTATGGGACGTACTATCTTAAAGCCGAAATGGCAGGGATCGCCAGTGATCTCATCAAGGTGGTCATCTCCGGGGAAAAACCGGACCCTTCAGTGATCCTGACCTATACCGGGACCAATATTTCCGGTATAAGCGACATCGCCTCCGGAATAACTTCATGGGTGGCCTATCCGAATCCTGTGAACGATCAACTAACGATCAGCCTGGAAATTAAAAAGGAGATGAAGGTCTCCGTTGAACTCCGAAACCTTGCAGGAGAGTTGCTGACGACCTTGGAGGTGGTTCTGCAGACCGGCAATAACACGATTTCCCTTTCAACTGCCTCATTACCCACCGGCCTGTACACCCTTCGGTTATCTTCAAATGCAGGGATGGAAATTCATACCAAACTGGCAAAGACCAGGTAGCATTTCAGTCAACACGCCTGAAAAACCGTCCCGGATTTCCGTGGCGGTTTTTTTTTAAAGCCCGGAGCAACCCTCGTGAATCGCGTTTCGGGCAGGTTTATTTGTTTACAAATTCACAAACTTTTGGTATTTTTGCGACACATTCAAAATCCTCAAAAACACATCCAAATGATCAACAATAACTTTGCAAGACGACACAATGGCCCTTCAGTCGATGAGATCAGCCTGATGCTCGAAAAAATCGGGGCTAAGTCCATTGATCAGCTCATTGACCAGACCGTACCCTCGTCCATCCGGATGAAGGATCCTCTGGACCTGCCCGTTGGGATGAATGAATATCAATACCTAAGCCATATCAGGTCGATTGGCGCAAAGAATAAACTTTACAAAAGTTTCATTGGATTGGGTTACTATGACACCATTGTTCCTGCGGTCATTTTGAGGAATATTCTTGAAAACCCGGGATGGTACACTGCCTATACCCCTTATCAGGCCGAGATCTCGCAGGGAAGGCTTGAAGCATTGCTCAATTTCCAGACGATGGTTTGCGACCTTACTGCGATGCCCATTGCCAACGCATCACTTCTCGATGAAGGTACAGCGGCCTCCGAGGCCATGATCATGTTGTTCAACAGCAGGTCGAGGGAAGCGGTGAAACGGGGTGCCAACCAGTTCTTTGTATCTGAAAACCTCTTCCCGCAATCCATCGACGTGATCCGCACCCGCGCCATCCCACTCGGAATTCAGCTGATCATCGGGAAACAGGATATTTTTAATTTCAACGATATGGTTTTCGGTTGCGTGATCCAATACCCGAACCAGCATGGCGCTGTTTGCGATTACTCCGCAATCGTTGCAAAGGCGCACAAGGCAGGTGCCATGGTTGCTGTTGCTGCCGACCTGCTGAGCCTGGCCCTCCTTACTCCCCCCGGCGAATGGGGTGCCGATATCGTGTTCGGTTCGACGCAACGTTTCGGGATCCCGATGGGTTACGGGGGACCGCATGCCGCCTATTTTGCAACACGCGACGAATACAAGCGCCAGATGCCCGGCCGGATCATCGGGGTTTCGGTGGATGCCAACGGCAACCGCGCCCTGCGAATGGCCCTGCAAACCCGCGAGCAGCATATCAAGCGCGAAAAAGCCACCTCCAACATCTGCACATCCCAGGTACTTCTTGCCGTGATGGCCGGGATGTACGCCGTGTATCACGGTCCTAAAGGACTTCGCCAGATTGCCCGCCACATAAACATCCTCACGGGGGTGCTGTCGCAGGAAGTTAAAAAATACGGGTACAGGCAACTGAACGATTATTTCTTCGATACAGTGAAGATTGAACTCGCAGAAGGAGTTTCCATGGAATCCATCCGCAAGTCCGCACTTGAAAACCAGATGAACCTGCGTTATATTGACGACTCGCATCTGGGCGTCAGTATTGATGAAACGACCTCACTTTCGGATATCAATACTCTGGTCGGAATTCTTGCCAGGGCCAACGGTAAGAACTACACCGAATTTGTCTGCGATCCGAAGGAATGTGAGATGATCACGACAATTCCTCAAGAACTTACCCGCGCGTCTGATTACCTCAGCCATGAGGTGTTCAACAGTTATCATTCCGAAACGGAGATGATGAGGTATATTAAAAAACTGGAGATCAGGGATCTTTCACTCAACCGTTCAATGATCCCGCTGGGTTCCTGCACCATGAAGCTGAACGCAGCCTCGGAACTGTTCGCCCTGAGCTACCCCGAATTTGGCGGGATCCACCCATTCGTTCCGAAAGACCAGGCAGCAGGCTATCAGTTGATGATCGGAGACCTTGCCAAAGACCTTGCCACCATCACCGGCTTTGATGCCGTGTCGTTCATGCCTAATTCCGGTGCCGCAGGCGAATATGCCGGGTTGATGGTAATCCGTCAATACCATATCTCCAACGGCCAGGGACACCGAGATGTATGCATCATTCCGTCTTCGGCACACGGCACCAATCCTGCCAGCGCTGCGATGGCGGGTATGAAGGTCGTGGTCGTCAAATGTGATGAAAAGGGCAACATCGATCTGGATGACCTGCGAGAAAAAGCTGTTCAATACAGGGATACGCTGGCTGCCCTGATGGTCACCTATCCTTCAACCCATGGTGTGTTTGAGGAGGAGATCCTCGACATCATCAGCATCATCCATGAAAACGGCGGACAGGTATACATGGACGGCGCCAACATGAACGCCCAGGTCGGGCTGACCAACCCGGGAATCATCGGGGCCGATGTTTGTCACCTGAACCTGCATAAAACCTTTGCCATCCCGCATGGCGGAGGGGGCCCGGGGGAAGGCCCGATCGCCGTAGCAAAGCATCTCTCTCCTTTTCTTCCCAAACATGTGTTTGTTGAAACCGGCGGGCAGGAAGGCATCACAGCCGTGGCATCCGCCCCTTACGGAAGCGCCCTGGTCCTTACCATCTCCTATGCTTACATCAAGCTGATGGGCGGCGGTGGCCTGACCGAAGCCACAAAAATGGCCATCCTGAATGCAAATTACCTGAAATCATGCCTTGAGCCTTATTACCCCATCCTATATTCCGGCAAGAACGGTCGCTGCGCCCATGAGATGATTGTCGATTGCAACGGTATCAGCCGGCAGACAGGGATAGGCGCCATCGACATCGCCAAACGGCTGATGGACTATGGTTTCCATGCCCCGACCGTGGCATTCCCCGTGCATGGAACCCTGATGGTTGAACCCACTGAGAGCGAACCCTATTCAGAACTGAACCGTTTTCTGGAAGCGATGATAGCAATCAGGGGTGAGATTGATGAAATCGCATCCGGTAAGTCCGATAAGCTGATCAACGTGATCATGAAAGCGCCTCACACTGTTCAGATGGTCTCGGCCGATGAATGGAACCTGCCCTATACCCGGCAAAAAGCTGCTTTTCCCGTTGATTCCCTGAAGGAGGACAAGTACTGGCCAACTGTTACCAGGATCGACGATGCCTACGGCGACAGGAATCTTAACTGCACTGCATAAACAAAAAATCGGAACCGGACTTTCTTTTCCTTCCCTGAAAAAGGGAGGGGTGCTAAAGTTGTTCCAGGCAGGTTTTTATTTTCTGCCAGCTATTTTCAATGTCGTTGTCGAGACCTACCGAGAAACGGACGAGTCCTTCCGACAATCCCATTTCACGCTGGATCTCTTCAGGCACCTCAGAGGAGGTACTTTTACCGGAATTGCTGAAAAGGGTTTTGAAATAGCCGAGGCTCACCGCCAGGTAACCCACGCCGGCCTTCTCCATCATCTCCATCAGCTTCGCTGCACGGTCGGCAGTGACCATATCGATGGCAATCAGCCCTCCAAAACCGAATTCGGGATTCATCATCTCTGCCAGTTTTTGATGGCCTTTATTTCCAGGAAGACCAGGGTAGTTGATCTTCATGCCATACTCCCTGAATTTTTCGGCAAGGTAAAGGGCATTTTTGCTGTGTTGTTTCATGCGAATGTGCAACGTATGCATATTCTTCAGGATGCTTGACGACCGCAACGGATCCAGTGCGGGGCCCAGCAACATCGCGGTACCGGCATTGACATCACTCAGTGAATCGATAAACTCCCTTGATGCACAGATGGCACCCGCAACACAATCATTCTTGCCATTGATGAACTTTGTCATGCTGTAAACCACAACATGTGCACCCAAACGGTAAGGGGCGATAATCATCGGGGTAAAAGTATTGTCAACTACAAGTTTGATGTTGTTATCATTGGCTATCCTGGCCAGTGCAGGGATATCGGATATCTGCAGCAGGGGGTTGGTCATCGACTCGGTATAGATCATCTTCGTGTTCGGACGGATGGCCTGCTCCACAAGGTCGAGGTTCGTAATATCCACGAAGGTGACATCGATGTTAAATTTCTTCACATAATTGAAAAGGAAAGCAAAAGTTCCGCCATAGGTTGTCAGGCTGCAAACGACGTGATCTCCGCTGTTGCAAATTTGCAGGATGGAGCAAGTGATGGCGGCCATTCCTGAAGCAGTAACCCATGCCGATTCTGTGCCTTCCATCGCCGAAAGGGCGTCGGCGAGGTACTTGTTGCTGGGGTTCCAGTGGCGGGAATATAAGAAGCATCCCTCTGCATCTCCCTGGAAGGTGTCGAGCATGGTTTTGGCCTGCATAAAAGTAAAGGTGGCAGAATCGCAAACGGACGGGTTTACGTCTCCATATTCGCCGAACTGAAGGAGATCAAAGATTTTTGTTGAGGGGTCTTGTTGCATGGGAAGTAGGGTTTTGGATTTACGATTTACGATTTACGATTTACGATTTACGATTGGGGGGGGTTAATAAAAGTATTACAAGTATGACAGACTGAAGGGAAGATGGCCCTTGTCTCAAATTACTAACCGGTTTCATTATGGGTCAAAGGTACGAGGAAAGAATCATTTTCAGCGCTAAATAATCGGTCACCACGGGAAATTCAGGGTAGTCGCTGATCACGTTTTGGGGCGGGCGGAAAAGAATACCGATATCGGCCTGTTTAAGCATGCTGATATCGTTGTAGGAATCTCCCATTGCGATGACCTTATAATTGAGTCCCTGTATGGCTTCCACCGTTTTTCGTTTGGGATCCGGCTGGCGTAAAGTATAATCGATGATCCTGTTGGTCTCATCCATCACCAGTGTATGGCAAAAAAGGGTGGGGCGCCCCAGTTGTCTCATAAGCGGTTCCGCAAACTGGATGAACGTGTCGGAAACCACTATCAGCTGTGTCCTCTCCTTCACCCAGCCGATAAATTCATTTGCACCCGGAAGGGGCTCGATCTGTGCGATGACCTCCTGGATGTCGTGAAGCTTCAGCCCATGCTGATCGAGGATTTTCATGCGGCTGCGCATCAGCAGGTTGTAATCGGGCTCATCGCGGGTGGTGCGGCGAAGTTCTTCAATACCGGTTTTGTCGGCAACATTTACCCAGACTTCTGGAACAAACACACCTTCGAGGTCGGAACACAGGATGTACATTGTTGTTTTGGTTTATTTGCACTTTGAATTTTTATTAAAAAGTATTAATCAGGTAATTTTTAAAATCCTTGTAATCCACCGGCAAAGTCTTCACAAATTCAGGTTTACCCTCAAGTCCTTCAAGGCTCACTGGCAAAGGTGGATCGAGCCCGATGAGCCGGAGGATTTCTTCAGGAAACTTTGCAGGATGGGCGGTTTCAAGCGAAACACACAATTGCCTGTTCCCCCTATCGGCGGGATTTCCCTTCAGGTACTCCATCATTCCGGCCCAGCCCACTGCTCCGTGAGGTTCCATGACCACCTTGTAATCCTGGTAAACTTCCCTGATGGTCTCCCGGGTTTGCTGGTCAGAGACACTGACCGAAAAAATATCTTTTCTCATCATCGCCATATCCGCGGCCCGGTGGATGATTCCTTTTTCATCCATCATCCCGCCATACAGTGCAACCAGCCTTGCCAGGTTGCTCGGATGGCCCACATTCATGGCGCTGGAGATGCAATTCCTCGAGGGTTCAATCTTCTCATAATTGCCCGAGGCAAGATAATTTGGAAACTCATCATTTGCATTGGTTGCAATGACAAACTTTTTTACCGGCAGCCCCATCTTTTTGGCAAGTATCCCTCCCATCATGTCGCCAAAATTCCCGGACGGAACAGAAAAGATAATCTGTTCGGGATGGTTTTCCATCCTCAGCCTTGAAAAAGCATAGAAATAGTAAACGGTTTGCGGGATTAACCGGCCGATGTTGATGGAATTGGCCGACGACAGGGATAGATGGTCAAGATCAGGATCGGAAAAAGCCTGCTTGACCAGTGCCTGGCAATCGTCGAACTTGGCATCCAGCGCCAGTACATGCACGTTTTTTCCCAGGGTAGTCATCTGTTTCCGCTGCCGGTCGGTCACCTCCGATTCGGGAAAAAGAACCACTACCTGGATGTTATCCATTCCATAAAACGCATTGGCAACGGCACTTCCCGTATCTCCCGATGTAGCCGTAAGGATCAGCAGTTTTTTCCCACTGCGGTCCAGGTAGTGCTGCATCAAACGTCCCATCATGCGTGCGGCGAAGTCCTTGAATGAGGCAGTAGGCCCCTGGTCGAGGCGCATGATGAATTTCCTGCCAGCTACCTTTTCAAGTGGCACCGGGAAATCATATGCATCCCTGATGAGCACCTCCAGCTCCGTTCCTGAGATTTCATCTGGTAAAAACCTGCGCATGACATCGAAGGCAATATCCGGATAGGGAATTGCGGAATAACTGTAGATTTCATCCAGCGGGATTTGAGGAACCGATACTGGCAGGTAAAGCCCCCTGTCGGGTGCCTGGCCCCTGAGCAAAGCCTCGTGAAATGGGACATGTGGTGCCAGCAGGTTGGTAGAATAATAGAGCAGTGGTTGTTCCATGTGATCAATATTTCAGCATCTGATTAATTCCCATCCTGGCCGAAGAGGAACCTCCTGCCGAAAATTCGGGTGATGTCACCTTCAGTTTTTTACCATCCAACACAGATAAAGCCTGGTCGAGGTCTTTGATAATATCGTCGGGATGTTCGACACCAATACAAAGCCGGATCAGGTTTGAGGGGATTCCTGCAAGTTTGCGGCCTTCCTCCCCTTGTTGCGAATGGGTGGAGATGGCCGGGATGGTCGCAACGGATTTGATCCTGCCAAGGTCGGTTGCTCTCCAGATCCGGGTGAATGCATCAAACACATCTCGGGTTTGCCCGGCATCTCCCCTGACAAGGAACGACATCAGGTGGCCGTACCGGTTCACCGGTGCGCCATACTGCTCATCATATTCAGTATCAACCAGGTATAGATATTCAGAGGCAAGGTCATGCAGCGGGTGGTTGCTCAATCCGAGGTATTCGACCCTTTCGACATTTTTATGCTGTGAGAGGAATTGTGCAACTTTCATGGTGCTTCTGCTCATGTGGTCCATGCGCATGCGGATAGTCCTTATGTCGTTCAGCGCCAGCACGGCATTCATGGGCGAGATATTCGGGCCGTTGTCACGGTTGGGCAACAATTTGAGATAATTGGCGAAATCGGCCTTCATTTCGGGGTTGTCAATTTTCGAAACGAGGTTCCTGCGGGAGATTACCGCCCCAGAAATTCCAAACCCGCTGGTCGCCAGTGATTTTGTAACCGATTGGATGACGATGTCTGCACCATGTTGGATAGGTCTCAGCAGCGCAGGTGTGGCCACCGTTGAATCGATGATGAGGGGAATGCCATATTTATGAGCCAGTGCGGCAACCCTTGCAAGATCGAAAAAGGATAAACATGGGTTGCTGGGCATCTCCCCGTAAAGAAACCGGGTATTTTCATCGATCAGCGATTCCCATTCCGAAAGGTCGGTTGAGTGAACAACCTTACGCCATTCGATGCCATGTTCAAGGTCTTTCCGCATGGAAAACTGCTGGTAGGTTCCCCCGTAAACCTGGGTGGTGGCGACAAAATTCATCGGTGCGCCGGGGTTTTTCGGATCAATCACCAGGAAAGCGTCAACGGCACTTTGAATGGCCGACATACCGGATGAGGTTGCTATGCAGGATGTTTCAACTTCCGACCCATAGCCTTCCAGCAAGGCAAGCACTCCCTCCAGGTAATAAATGGTCGGGTTGGCAATGCGCGAGTAGCACCATGTAGGTATCTTGTAGCCCAGGGCGGCTTCCATTTCATCCGAATCGCGGAAGGCCTGTGAAGTTGACATGTAAACCGGTTCGATGATGGCCCCCTGGTTGAAATCGAGCGCCTCCTGCATGGAATAGATGCCATGCGTGGCAATGGTATCAAACCGGCATTGTTTCATCTGCTCCCTATACTCCCTGTGCCACTGATCTGCACGTGCTGCAGCCTCAAAATAGCGATTCATTCCGCTCTCATCCATATCCATTGTGTTTTACATCCTGATCCTACCTTTTGAATTTTGAATTTGCATTTTGCATTTTGCATTTTGCATTTTGCATTTTGTAATTATTCCCTTCCTGCGGTTATCAAAAATAAGTAAAAAATGATACAAAATTATTTTAGGGCAGAAAAGTTTTTCTTTTCGCCTTTCTACAGGGATGAGCATCATTTTTTCCTATTTTCTTTGTTACTTTGTCTGTTTGTTACCTGAGACTTCAACAAAAAGGTTTAAACCTAAAAGCAGAAATCGCCTAATACATAAATCTTCTATGAAAAAAACGCATAAGACAGCCCGGTTATTATTGATCCTTGCCATGGCACTGCTAATGCCGTTCGCAAATCATGCCCAGGATGGCTCTTTGATGAAAAAGCTTAAGGGAACCTGGTCGGGAAAACTGAAGGTTCAAAACAAAGAGCTCCGCCTCGACATGAACATCTCCGTCAATGAAGCCGACAGCATGGTTGTCACCTTCGACAGTCCCGACCAGGGAGTGCTTGACCTTCCTACCAGCAAAGTGGTCCTGGTGGAGGACTCCCTGTTCGTTTCAGCAAAAGCAATCGGGGGCAATTTCACGGGTAAAATCAACAAGGCGGTCAATTCCATCGCCGGATCGTGGCACCAGGGTGGAATGTCGTTCCCGCTTACCATGGTAAGGGAGGGAAAAAAAACCTCGTTGAACCGTCCGCAGGAGCCGAAGCCGCCTTTCCCCTATCGTACTCAGGAGGTCACTTTTCCGGGTACTGCAGTTGGCATTGAGTTGGCCGGGACACTGACCATGCCACAACAAGAGGGACGATACCCGGTTGCCATTCTCATCACCGGTTCGGGACCCCAGAACCGGGATGAAGAACTGCTTGGGCATAAGCCGTTTCTGGTCCTGGCCGATTACCTCACCCGCCATGGGTTTGCCGTGTTGCGCTATGATGACCGGGGGGTGGGGAAGTCGAAAGGAGATTTTAAAACCGCCACCTCGTTTGATTTTGCGAATGATGCGGAAGCTGCATTTAAATATGTGAAGAAACTCCCGGAAATCGACTCGGCAAAAATTGGTTTTATCGGCCATAGCGAAGGTGGGCTTATTGCCCCGATAATTGCATCCCGCCGCATCGACGTGGCTTTTATCGTGCTGATGGCCGGACCGGGCCTTACTGGTGAACAAATTCTGCTCTTGCAGTCGGCCCTGATCTCGAAAACAGAAGGTGCTGATGCCAGGAGCATCAAAGCAAATGAGAAAATAAGCAAGGATATGTACATGGTTCTGAAAAAGAACAAAGACAACGTGAAAGCGGCTGAGAAACTCAGGATCATGATCAATGCTTTTAACAAAAAAAATGCAAAGGATACCAGTTACCACGCGATGTCGAAAGAGGAGATCAACGCACAGATCGAAAGCCTTACCTCCCCCTGGTTCCGTTGCTTTCTTACCCTCAACCCGGAATCTTACCTGTCAAAGGTGAGCTGCCCGGTCCTGGCCATCGGTGGGAGCCTCGATTTACAGGTGCCCCCGAAAGAAAATCTCCAGGCCATTGAAAAAGCACTGATCTTTGGTGGAAATTCCTCCTATGTGATTGAAGAACTTCCCGGACTGAACCACCTTTTCCAGACAGCCACCACGGGGAGTCCGTCAGAATATGCTAAGATCGAAGAGACCATCTCACCGGCAGCACTTGAACTGATCGGAAAATGGCTGGAGAATAATGTGGGGAAGTGAAAACGTGACACGTGAAGTAAAGTAATTTTTAATTTTTAATTTTCAAGTAGTTATGGATTCCATGTTGAATGCCATTTCCCCTGTTGATGGCAGGTATCGTAAAATCACCGAGCCACTGGCTGCTTATTTCTCCGAGGGGGCAATTATCCGTTACCGCGTACTTGCCGAGGTGGAGTATTTCATTGCATTATGCCGCATTCCACTGCCCCGGTTGAAGGGTTTTGATAAAAAAATGTTTCCCCGGCTGAGGCATATCTATGAAAAATTTGAACCGGATGATGCACAGAGGGTGAAGGAGATAGAAAAGGAGACCAACCACGACGTGAAGGCCATTGAATATTTCCTGAAAGAACAGTTCGACGTTCTGGGACTGGGTGAATTCAGGGAGTTCATCCATTTCGGGCTTACCTCGCAGGACATCAACAATACTGCTTTTCCGCTGGCCATGCGCGATGCCTGGCGCGACATCCTGGAGCCTGCGCTCGAAACGATTTATAATGACTTGCTGGAACGGTCGCGGGAATGGAACCACATACCCATGCTTGCACGCACCCATGGCCAGCCTGCTTCACCCACAACTGTCGGCAAAGAACTTTATGTATTCGCGGAGCGGCTTGGGATGCAACTGGCACTGCTGGAAACAATCCCCGTTTCTGCAAAATTCGGCGGGGCTACCGGGAATTTCAATGCGCATCATGCTGCATATCCGGGCATCGACTGGGTGAAATTCGCAAATAAATTCATCAATGGAACCCTTGGCCTGGAGCGCTGCCAGACCACCACGCAAATTGAACACTACGATAACCTTGCGGCATTTTTCGACAACCTGAAACGCATCAATACCATCCTGATCGATCTCGACCGCGATATCTGGACCTATATCTCCATGGATTATTTCAAGCAAAAGGTCAAAGCAACGGAAACCGGCTCCTCAACCATGCCGCACAAGGTAAACCCCATCGATTTTGAAAATTCAGAAGGAAACCTTGGCATGGCCAATGCGATTTTCGAACATTTGTCGGCAAAACTACCGGTCTCGCGCCTTCAGCGGGATCTCACCGACTCTACCGTTATCCGGAACATGGGTGTCCCGATGGCTCATTCGCTGATCGCATATAAATCGCTGTTAAAAGGAATGAACAGGCTGATCCTAAATGAATCCAGGTTAAAAAAAGATCTAGATGAAAATTGGGCGGTGGTTTCTGAAGCAATCCAGACCATCCTTCGCCGTGAAAATTATCCCAACCCCTATGAAGCATTGAAAACACTCACCCGCGGCCGGGAAGGAATTACCCGGGCAACGTTGGGAAAATTTATCGACGGGTTAAAAATTCCTAAAAAAGTGAAAGACGAATTAAAAGCCATCACCCCTGAGAGTTACACTGGGATTATCGCAAACCTGTAATAATCTCCCTACCTTTTACTTTATTCAGACGATGATCCACCCTTTCAACACAAGCCGGATATACTGCAATCTTAAAAAATCATGGGAGGATCAGCCGTTGGTGGTCATCATGGCGATGGCCGTGCTGTTGCGGTTGCTGGCTGCAATTTTCGCAAAGGGCTATGGCATGATGGATGATCATTTCCTGGTGATTGAAGCACCCCAATCCTGGGTATATGGTTATGACTATGATTCATGGCTCCCGGGAAGCAAAGATAACTTTGGTCCCAGTGGTCACAACTTTTTCTACCCCGGAATTAATTTCCTGCTGTTTACCCTGATGAAATGGATGCACATTTACGACCCTCAGGTCAAAATGCTCATCCTGAGATTTTCGCTTGGGGCCTTCTCACTTTTGACCGTCTGGTACGGGTATCGCATCGTGGAGACGCTCTCTGACAAGAGATCTGCAACGCTGGCAGGAAGCCTGCTGGCCCTCTGTTTCTTCATGCCCTGGGCCGGTGTGAGAAACCTTGTCGAGGTGATATGCATCCCTTTCCTGATGATGGGCTTCTGGCAAATAGTCAAGGCCAGGAATACCTCCGGTATTTTTCGGACCTGGTTCATGGCAGGCCTTTTTTTCGGACTGGCAACTGATTTCAGGTACCAGGCGGTGTTGTTCCCTGCAGGGGTCTTCATAGTGATGCTTTTTCGGTTTAAATGGAAAGAGATGGCGGGTATCGTTGCAGGCGTCATATGCTCGTTTCTCCTGGTCCAGACCATGATCGACCTGATTATCTGGGGATATCCCTTTGCGGAATTCATGGGGTATATCAAGGTAAACATCACCGACCGGAACTCCTATTTTAATTTGCCCTGGTACAACTATTTCCTTACCGTGGGCGGGATCATGATTCCCCCTCTTAGCCTGTTCCTTTTCTATGGCTTCATCCGCGGATGGAAACGTTACTGGCTGCTCTTTTTCCCGGCAGCCCTGTTTTTCGCCTTTCATTCTTATTTTCCAAACAAGCAGGAACGATTTATCCTGCCGTTTATCCCGTTTTTCATCATGGTCGGCGTGATGGGCTATTATCAATATATAGCCCCGTCGGGATTCTGGACACGGCATCAAAAATTGTTACGTTCATGCTGGATGTTTTTCTGGGTGGTGAACCTGCTGCTGCTGGCGGGCCTCACCTTCATGTATTCCAAACGTGCACAGGTAGAATCGATGTACTATCTTTCAAAATACCCCTATGTGAAAAACCTCATTATTGAAGATGAGAAAGGAGAGGTACCCATGCCTCCCTTGTTCTACACCGGGAAATGGCCCAGCTATCCCGAAATACATCCCCCGGATACCACTGTTTATCAACTTGTCGCGTCCATCGCGGCACAACCGAAGTTTTATCATCCCCAGTTTATCCTCTTTTCAGGAGATAAAAACCTCCAGAATAGAGTTATCCTTGTCAGAAAGAACTTTCCATTGCTGGTTTATGAAACCACTATTGAACCGGCATTTGTTGACAAACTCATGCACCGGCTGAACAAGGTGAACAAGGCCAACAACATCTATATTTACCGGAACAGGGAATTCTATAAAACAAGGAGAGATTAGTTACTGATTTTCCTAACAAAATTCCGGGTCGGCCGGGCCAGGATATCAAGGGCTGTTACGGAAGGATCCGGTGGGTTAAATGTGAAGAGCAATGCATTGAACAATGCGTAGAATATAACGCCAGCCTGGTTTTCGAGCATCGATTCCACCATGATGTTCACGGCGAATATAGCCAGGAAGATCATGAACAAGAAATCCTTTTGCCTGAATGCCCGGATGGCAGGGAAAAAGAGCATATATAGCAGGAGGATCAAACCGAAAATACCGAGCGAAATAAAGGTCTGTAAATACTGGTTATGGGCATTCAGTTTCTGACTCAGGATCTTGACGTCCTGATGCTCTTTGTAACTCTCCATCAGGGCGTCTTTGACATCACCGGTTCCCACCCCGAAAATCACATGTTTGCTGATTATTTCCATAGAGCATTTCCATATGGCGATTCTTTCAGCGGTGCTCCTGGGATCCTTCCCCGCTGAATCCATTGCGTGAATATCGCTCCCCGACTGCCTGACACGTTCCACAACATTGGGAAACAAGGTTAAACAACCTAAGAACAATAAACCGGCAGCTACGATGGTCACTGCTCCGTAAATCCAGGTGCGCTTTACAATTACAAATAACAATGCGTAAATGAATATCACCATGAACAGCGCGATCAATCCTGCTTTTGAATTCAGAAAGACAATAAAAATAAAAAAATGAACAATGAGCAACAATATTCCGGGTAACTGATAACGGTTGAAAACAGGATATGCTTCCAGAAGCCAGTAAGCCAGGATGGCAATCGCAAAAGTGACGTACATGGCGAGGTAACTCGGATGAAAATACCATGAAAGTTTTGTGTAATAAAATGCATCTTCCGTGTGATATGCAGCAAATGCATACAATGCATGCGCGTAAAGGAGCAATGTGACTGTAAAACACCCGGCAATGAAAAAGAACAGGATGGCAGTCGATGTTTCTTTCTGCAGGTAAAAAGGTTCAGCCGTGGCAAACATAAGCGGGAAAAGAAACAAGGAGAACTTCACTTCGAGGTCAAAAAGACCGTAATCCATGTTGGTTGAATAACTCAATCCCAGGATATAAAGCAAATATAAAACAGAGAACGAAATCATCCCTGAGCGGTTTCGTTCTTTGAACAACAGGCTGATCGTTTTAATCCAGGATCCTTCTGCCAGCCAGTTGAGGCAAAGCAAAAAAATCAGTGTGGGTAAAATTCTTCCAAAAAGGGGGATGAAAAAGACAATCGACAGCACCAGGATGTAAAAGATTTTCTGATGGAACAACTTCCTCCTGTTCTGATTATTCATCGGCTGTCATGATTAGAAGCAGTATAATGGATTTCAAAAATACGAACATTCAAAGTATGTTTTCACGGATCGGTAAAAATTGCCCGGTATTTTTTATCTTTGTCCAATAGCCCGATCATGACAGGATTAACCATAACCATCATTACCCACCAGGAAGAACGGAACATTGGCAGGTGCCTGGAAGCCGTCGGGGGCCTTGCAGGCGAGATCCTTGTTGTTGATTCGTTTTCGACTGACAAAACAGCGGAGATTTGCGAATCCCACGGATGCCGGGTCATACGCAGGGAGTTCAGGGGATTTGCAGATCAGAAACAGTTTGCGGTCAACGAAGCTAAGAACGACTGGATCCTGGTGCTGGATGCTGACGAGGTGGTTACAGAAGGGCTGAAAAATGAAATAGCTGCCCTGCTTCAACAGGAAACGATCCCATTTTGCGGGTATGAAATTCCATTCTTCCTGTTTTACCTGGGGAAGATCATGCATCATACCGGGGTTGGAAACGAATATAAACCCAGGCTTTTTAACAGGAAATCCGGGGCATTTGATCCTACCGAGGTTCATGAGAAGTTCACCCTGAAAGGCCGCGCCGGCAGGCTGAAAGGCAGGATCATTCATTATTCTTACAGCGACCTTCAAAATCAATTTGACAAATCGAACAATTATACCACGCTTGGCGCCCGGCAAAACTTGCAAAACGGGAAGCGTTATCACAAACTGTGGGTCGTGATCAAATTCCCGGTTACTTTCCTGATCTATTTTTTCATCAAAGGTGGGTTCCTTGATGGTTATCCGGGGTTCATGTGGTCGTTCATCGCCGCATTCAACTCCACGATCAAAATTGCCAAAACCATTGAAATGACAACCCGATCATGACTCTCCCTATCATCCTGGCCCTGGTTGCCGTCATTTTACTTGCCTGGCTTGTGACGGCCTACAGTTTCCTGGTACCACCAAAAAAAGGACTTCCCATCCTCATGTACCATAAAGTGTCGGATCATCATGCCAACGGACTGACCATTCCGGTGGAGAAGCTGGATGAACAGTTTCTTTACCTGCGGAGTTGCGGATACAAAACCCTGTTTTTCGGGGAGTTGACCGACATGGTAAAAAAAGGACAACGGTTACCTCCGAAAACCGTGGTCATTACATTCGACGACGCCTACCAGGGTTTTGCCACCCATGCCCTGCCACTGTTGGAAAAATACAACCTCAAGGCAACGGTATTTATCCCGGTCGCGCACATTGGCGGAACCAACCTCTGGGATCAGGGCAATGATGCAATCATGTCGGCCCGGGAATTAAAAGAGATCAAAAAGGTCAAACTTGTCGAGTTTGGACTGCACTCTTTTCATCACAGGAACTTCAAAGAGATGACACTTGAAGATATGCGCGACGATCTTTCAAAATGCATAAGTACCCTGGATTTCCACAACCTGGAATTTGTGCGTGTTTTTGCCTATCCATATGGGGGCTACCCGAGGAAGAACAAAATCCTCCTTGGTGAGATGAAAGATCTTTTCCGCGAATTCAATGTTGATTTTGCCCTGCGGATCGGAAACAGGATCAATCCACTTCCATTCACCGATCCTTACGAACTGAAGAGGATCGACATCAAGGGCACCGATGGTTTTCGCACCTTCAAAATCAAATTGCGGAAAGGCAGAATGAAATTATTTTCCTGATATCAAAAAAAGCAGTATCGGTCAAATGCGTAAAGTCTTTTTCGGGAGATCCGATTTTATAAAAAATTCAGCAAAACTGGTCGCAGGAACAGCTGTCGCGCAGGCGATCTCATTTCTTGTTACGCCATTGATTACCCGGTTATATACGCCTTCGGATGTTGGTATTTTCACTTTCTTTATTTCCATTGTCGGAGGGCTTGGACTCATGGCCACTTTACGCTATGAAATGGCGGTTGTTCCCGCAAAAGAAGAAAAAGATTCGGTGAATGTCGCTTTTGTTTCCCTGCTGATCGCTTTTGCCTTGTCCCTTTTTCTCACTATCCTGGTCTTTCTTTCCGATTTTATTTTTCTGCCCAAAATGGTTGTCAACCCGGTTTACAGGCAATGGATGTACTTACTCCCGGTGATGATTTTCATGGTGGCAGCGGGGAACGTTTTCCAGCAATGGTATAACAGGCAAAAGGAATACCGGACCCTCGCAATGGCAAAAGTGATAAACGCAGCAGGCAACAACATGCTTACCCTGTACCTGGGATTTATTGGCATCGGGGTGTGGGGATTATTGCTTGGAAATTTCCTGGGACTGCTTGTTTTCAACCTCTTTTTTATAACCGGGATTCTCATGAGATACAGGGGAAGCCTGCGTTTCTTCGATTCCACCTCGCAAAAATCCCTTGCCAGGAAGTACAAGGATCTTCCCTTGGCCAATACCCCTCAAATCCTGGTCGAACTGGTCCAGATTTATGGGATTATTTTCCTGTTAAAGGCTTTCTTTCCTGTTGAAATCGTGGGGTGGTATTCTCTTTCCCAGCGACTCCTTCAGGCTCCGCTTACGCTGATCGGGACTTCTTTTGCCCAGGTTTTTTACAAGGATGCATCGGAACATTACCTGAACGATGGAAACCTTGCAGGATTGATCAGGAAAACGATCAAAATGGCTGCAATCGTGGCTTTCATTCCATTGATCCTCATGCTGACCATCGGTCCGTGGTTAATCGGAGTGGTGTTTGGTTCGGCCTGGCATGAAGCGGGGGTTTTTGCAAGAATCCTGGCCCCCTGGTTGTTTTTTGATTTTATCCGTGCAACCATCTCTTATACCCCGATCATCATCGGGAAGACCCGTATGATGTTTTATATTTCCCTGGCAGGTGCCATGCTGATGGTCATCCAGTTATGCCTGGGTGGTCTTTTTTTTAAAAACGCAACCACCACATTGATCCTTTTATCCGGAACGCTCAGCCTCTATTCAACCGGTGTAATACTTTGGATCGTTAATTCAGTAAAACCAGTAAAATGACCAGGTCATTCCTGTCAGCAAAACCCGGTTTTAACCGGGTTTATTGGCCTGAAAGTTCATCATAGATCATTTCGAGTTCCTGCTGCTTTTTGTGAACGTCCAGCTCGGTTTGAGCAGAAATTCTTGCGGCATTTCCCAGTTGCTGACGCAAACCGGCATTCTCTGCAAGGCGTACAATGGCAGCGGAGAGTTGGTCCACATCCCTTTCGTTGACAAGCAACCCGTTGATTTCATTGGCGATCACATAAGGAATGCCGGCATGGAAAGTTGAAATGACAGGCAGTCCCGCCGACATCGCTTCAATGATCGTTCCCGGGATTCCTTCCTTATTTCCGTTTTGCGAGGTAATGCTGGGATGTACAAAAACATCTGCATTTTTAAACAGATCAAGATGTTCGGGTGATCCGTACCCGACAACGCCCTGCAGGAAGATGTTGGTTGCACCACTTTTCGCAATGTGTTGAGTGATTTCCTCTTTCAGCCTCCCGTCCCCTGCCATGTTTAATTGAATTTTTCTGTTTGTAAGGGCTGTTGCTTTATTGAATGCATCGATCAGGTAGTGGTGACCCTTTTTCTCTTCCAGGTGACTGATTATTAAAAATCTGACGATACTTTTTTCACCATAATCCCGATCCATCGAAAACTGGAGTGTGTTGACACCGAAATAATGCACCCTGATTTTTTCCGCCGGACAACCCAGTGCAACAAGGCCAGCCTGCATATCCGGGGACATGGCAAGTATCAGCCTGATCGCCGGATTAAAAAACACCTTGCGATTAAGCATGGTCAGCCCCAAACCATGGAATTTGGCCGGGAATGAAGTGCTATCATGTCCGTAAAATGATACCAGTGCCGGAATGTTCAATTTCCTGACCACATTTGAAAAGAGGATCGCCTCAACGCCAAAGTGAATGTGCATTACATCAGGAGCTTTTTCTTCAATCCAGTGCATCAGTTTCCGTTCATCTGAACGGGTGAACATTAAAAACCGGCTGCACAGGAAGTTGCCGGCTATCCCATGAGGAGCCTGGTAAACAGGATATAGTGACGCGATTTTCCGATAGAGATCACTTTCAATTTTATCCGTATATACCACTGAAGGCCAATATCTTTCATGATGAATAATCTGGTTGCTGATAAAAGATGTAGTGGGAGGTAGAAATGCCCGGGTCAGATGGGTCACGCGTTTTTGCATAGAATCTCCTGTATTTGCTTAGACCTTACGACTGTTATGCATTGCAAGCCGCCTGCTCCAGATCAGCCAGATCAGGTTAGGTAAGATAAACAACTCAATGAAAATAAACGAGAGGAACCCTGAGATATCGCTCAAGGTTAGTGCAGATAACTTTATCATCGAGAGATGTCGCTTCAACCTGAATTGCAGTGAAGACAGTTTTATTTTAACCGCAAAGTTCCCTGGACACAACCGGCGAAAATACTGGATTGTCCTGATCTGCGAAATGATAAAATTGGATTTGTCCTGGTGATAATTCGTATCATGCACCACATAATGAACGAGCCTTTCCTTCAGATATTTATACTTCAGTGAAGGGTTCGTAAGCAACTGGAGATAACACGCCCAATCGTCGCTCCCCGGATGTTTGGCCGAGAGTTGCCTGAATTCGGCGCTGATTCTTTTCCTGTTGAAGATCAGCAGGCCCGGTGTGATCAGGTAGTTTACCCTGGCAATTTTTCCGAAGGTAAGCCTGGGGTGATAATAGAAAACCGGCCTGTGTAGTTTTTGTTTCTCAAACTCGATATAGCCGTTCAGAAGGAAAAAATCGAAATCATCGGAAAGATGCCGCTCTAAAACAGAGAAGTAAGGTAACCCGACATAATCATCCTGGTCAATGAAAGTAGTGAAGGTTCCGGTTGATAAGGAATTCCCGATCATTCTTGACCAGGCCACACCAAGGTTTAAATCGTTTTTTATAATCAGCAAGAAAACATTGTCATTGTTACCTGTGATCTGGTGCAGCATTGAAGAAAGGTAAACTGTATCCGATTCGATGGAGTCAACCACCACGATCAATTCGAAGGAAAGATTACCCGGTGAAGCTAAATAGCTTGCCATAATGGATTCCGCCAAACGGGGAAGAAATTCCTCCCCCCTGTAAAATGGAACCACAATGGAAATATTGATAGGATGGTTCAATCGATCCTGGTGCAATCCACTTTCCGTTACCATAAAATTATCCGAATGCTGACCAACAAGGTACTCAAACATGTCATACTGAACGATTGTGCCTGAAATTTGACACACACAACCTGTGGAAGCAAATAAGAGCCAAAAATATGAAAATCCGGTGAAAAATGTCAATAAAAGATTCTGCCGGGAACGCCGCGAAGCTGCATACCCGGGCTGAAATTAAAATTTAATCCTAATTTTACTGAAAAATTTCCATCCTGCATATTTAAGCATGGCACAACCTTTTGTATCACTCATCATTCCATGTTTCAATGAAGAAAAGTTCATCGGAACGCTCCTTGAAAACCTCATATCCCAGGATTACCCCCATGATCTCATGGAGGTGCTTGTCATGGATGGAGGAAGTACCGACAGAACACTTGAAATCATCCGGCAGTATTCTGAACAAAAATCTTTCATCCGCATTGTACACAACAGGGAGCGATATGTCCCCTTCGCCCTGAACAGCGGCATAAGGTTGTCACGCGGGGAGGTGATCATGATCCTCGGGGCGCACACATTTTATCCTGCGAATTATGTTCCGGTGCTTGTAAAATACCTTACAGAACTCAATGCCGATAATGTTGGCGCTTTTTTACAAACGATGCCCGCAGACGACTCAATCCGGTCACTGGCCATCTCCAATGTGCTTTCTTCGCCTTTCGGCATAGGCAATGCAAAATACAGAACAGGTGTCAGGGAGATATGCAAGGTGGACACGGTTCCGTTCGGATGCTATAAAAGATCGGTATTTGATAAAATAGGATTTTTCGATGAAGAGTTGTTGCGAAACCAGGATTATGAATTCAATGTGAGGCTTATTAACAGTGGCGGTTCCATATACCTGATCCCTTTTGTGACGATCAATTATTTTACGAGGAGTTCGACTAAACAACTGTTCAGGATGCACTACCAGTATGGGTTGTATAATCCGCTGGTTTCACTGAAGGTAGGGCGCCCTGTAGTGAGCCGCCATCTTGTACCCCTGGTTTTCCTGCTCTTTTTGGTCTTTTCGGGAGCAGGTTCTTTCTTTTTTGCATTTTCGCGCTGGCTACTTTTTACCGGGTCGGCACTTTACATTCTGGGGGATTTGATTTTCTCGGCCAGGATCGTAAGGCAGGAAAAACGGGTTAAACTCTTCCTCCACCTGCCATGGATCTTCTTTTTTCTACACCTTTCTTACGGATGGGGATACCTTGTGGGCATATTTCGGTTTCTCCTTTTCAAAAAACAAAAAAGTGGAATTACGACCACCCGGTGACTCGTCCGGAAAATTGGAACCAAGTCCGCCGTGTAATATTTCTATTTGCTCACCTTCCTGATCCCTTCCACGATCCTGGCGATATCCTCCTCCCGCAGGTTTGATCCCGAAGGCAGGCACAATCCGTTTTGATAGAGAAATTCCGAATTGCCGTTCAGGTAAGCAGGATGATCTTTGAACACCTCCTGCATGTGCATAGGTTTCATCAGCGGCCTGGAATCGATGTTGTCTTCTCCCAGTATCCCGATGATCGATTGGGAAGTAAAATGTGCTTCCTCCTCATTTACAATCATTGAAGTAAGCCAGAAGTTTGAAAAATAGTGATCATCCGGTTCTGATTGAAAAATCAAACCCCGGATATCCGACAACAATTCGCGGTAGAGGCGATAGTTGTGGCGGTGCGCGGCCACACGCTCTTCAATGACCTCCAGTTGCCCGCGGCCGATCCCTGCAAGGACATTGCTCATCCTGTAATTGTATCCTATTTCGTGATGCTCAAAATGCAGGGTATTCTCTTTGGCCTGTGAGGCTAAGAACTTCGCTTTTGTTGTAAAATTTTCCTTCGTGGCAACCAGGGCTCCTCCCCCGGAGGTCGTGATGATCTTATTGCCATTGAACGACAGGATCCCCATCTCACCAAAAGTCCCGCAATGCTGTTCTTTATACCTGCTGCCCAGGGCTTCCGCAGCATCTTCGATGAGCGGGATATCATATTTGAGCGAGATTGCAAGGAGCGCTTCCATCCTGGCAGGCATTCCATAGATATCGGCAAAAATGATCGCCTTTGGCTTTTTATGGTTTTTCATCCGGTCGACGATCGCCGTTTCAAGAAGTTCCGGGTCTATATTCCAGGTTTGCATCTCACTGTCAACAAATACCGGTGTTGCTCCCTGATAAACGATCGGGTTGACCGTGGCGGTAAATGTAAAATCGGATGAAATGACCTCATCTCCCCGGGTTACGCCCAAAAGAATTAACGCCAGGTGGATCGCAGCAGTTCCCGAACCAAGCACGGCAATGTGACGGCCATCCAGGTATCGTGACAATTCCCGCTCAAATCCATCTACATTTGGCCCGAGCGGGGCAATCCAGTTTGACTCGAAAGCCTCCCTGACATATTTTTCCTCCAGCCCGCTCATATGGGGCGGCGATAACCATATCTTAGTATTCATCGTCCTTTTTTCTTATGATTGTGTAGAAAATTATTTTCATATCCTCAAGCAAAGAATACCTTTCGAGGTATTTCAGGTTTATTCTCACCTTGTCCGGGAAAATTACCTTGTCGTTGTAATCCTTCGGATTTTCAACTCCTGCGAGGATCTCTTCCTCATTGTAATACTTCAGTGATGCCGGTCCCGTGATGCCGGGGCGCAGCGCCAGGATTTTCCGGTCGTCGCCCCGAAGCTGGTCGGCATATCCCGGAACATCCGGCCTGGGCCCCACAAAACTCATTTCCCCTGCCAGGATGTTGATAAGTTCGGGAAGTTCATCCAATTTCCATTTGCGGAGAAATGCCCCGAACGGGGTGATCCTGCGGTCGTTGACTACCGTAACCGTATTGCTGCCATCATTGGCAATCATGGTACGGAATTTAATAATGACAAAGATTTTCCCGTCCTTACCCACCCGCTTTTGTCTGAAAAACAGGGGTCCCGGAGAGGATGACTTAATCCCCATTGCAATCAGGGCAAACACCGGCAGAAGCATTACCAGGGATGCCATTGCCACCAAACGGTCGAAAATATATTTGACAAGGCTGTTTATCACATATGTTTTAAAATTCAAAATTAGTATTTTTTGATGGAAGAATGTTTCTTAATATTGCGTTCCGATTCCAAACACCAATGAAAGTCTCCGGGTTTACCATTGTGCGCAATGCCATCAAATACGACTATCCCGTGGTGGAATCGATCCGTTCGATATTGCCTCTTTGCGACGAATTTGTTGTGGCCATCGGCAAATCTGATGATGATACGAGGAACCTGGTCCTCTCCATCGGAGACCCTAAAATCAGGATCATCGATACCACGTGGGACGATTCACTGCGTGAAGGCGGAAAAGTACTTGCGCTGGAGACCAACAAAGCCTTTGATGCCATTTCACCCGACAGCACCTGGGCTTTTTACATCCAGGCCGATGAGGTGATTCATGAGAAATACCTGCCTGAAATCAGGGCTGCCATGGAAAAATGGGCATCATACCCGAAGGTAGAAGGACTGCTTTTCAGTTACAGCCATTTCTGGGGTTCTTACCAGTACGTGGGCGACTCCCGCAAATGGTACCGGCGGGAAGTAAGAGTGATCCGCAACGACAGGCAAATCCGTTCCTTTCTCGACGCCCAGGGTTTCAGAAAGAATGGAAAGAAGTTGCTGGTCGCGCAGGTTGACGCCTTTGTTTATCACTATGGATGGGTAAAGCCCCCGCAGGCTCAGCAGGCCAAACTGCAAACATTTCACAGATACTGGCATTCAGACCGGTGGATCGAAAAAAGCGTACCAAAATCTGACACCTTCGATTATTCCGGGATAGACTTTTTGTCACCGTTTACTGCTTCGCACCCCCGGGTTATGAGCGAACGCATTGCACGGTGTAACTGGGAATTCACCCCTGATCGTTTAAATAACAAACATTCGTTAAAATCAGTCTTTCTTCATTTTATCGAAAAGAAAACAGGATGGCGGGTCGGGGAATACAGGAATTACAGGATTGTAAGGCGAAATCGTGATACGTGACACGTGACACATGATGCGTGATGCGTGACAGATATCTTAATTTCTTTATATCTTTGCAAAAAACTATCAGACCATGGATTTAAGTAAGATCTTATCAATTGCAGGAAAAAACGGGTTATTTAAAGTAGTTTCACAGACAAAAAATGCGGTAATTGTTGAGTCACTCAATGATAATAAGCGTTTCCCGGCCTTCGCACATGAAAAGATGAGTTCACTCGAGGAGATTAGCGTATTCACAACCGGCGACGACCTGTCCCTGAAAGAAGTATTCAAATCTTTTCACGAAAAGTTAGCTGGCAAATCTGCCATCGATCCCAAATCGGACAACAAAACGCTGAAGAATTTTTTCCTTGAAATGGTTCCGGAATTCGACCAGGACCGCGTATATGTTTCTGATATCAAAAAGATGATAAGCTGGTACAACTCACTGGTCCGGCAGGATCTTCTTGATTTCACCGAAGAGGCAAAGGAACCCGGGGAGACCGGATCCGCTCCGGAAACTGAAGCATCAGCAGATAGCCCGAGGGAAACCGAATAATGAAGGGAGTTCCGGATTTAAGACAACCAAACGGACTAAATTCAGGACATCCATGGAGTTGAAAAAAATTGTCCAGGATTTAAGGGTGACTGAGGTCAACCGTTTGAATAAGCGACATGTTGTTCTTGAATTGCTGGCCCCCGAAAAATTCCCGTTGATCCTGCCCGGTCAGTTTGTCCAGGCGCGGGTTGAAGATTCTCCTTCGACATTTCTTCGCCGCCCGTTTTCCATTCATTCGGTCGATTACAAAAAAAACACCCTTCGCCTGCTTATCCAGATCAAAGGACCCGGAACACGTCACCTTTCGGAATTGCAAACCGGCGATCATCTCAACCTCATCTATCCCCTTGGAAATTCCTTTTCACTGCCTTTCACCAAAGATGTTCTCCTTGTTGGCGGTGGATGCGGTGTTGCTCCCCTGTTGTTCATGGCTCAATTTCTCAGCCAGCACAACATCCGGCCGACCATCCTTTTGGGATTTCGCACAAGTGAAGAGGTTTCTGAAATTGAAACCTATTCGGCTTTCGGCAAAGTACTGGTCATGACCGACGACGGCACCGAAGGAGAAAAAGGGCTGGTGGTTGACCATTCTGTGTTCCAGCGCGAACGGCTTGAATTTAAAAAAATTTATTGCTGTGGCCCGGATGCCATGATGAAAGCCGTTGCAAAAATCGCACGGATGCATAAAACTGATTGTGAAGTATCACTCGAAAACACCATGGCCTGCGGTTTTGGTGTGTGTCTATGCTGCATCACGCCAACCGACAAGGGAAACGAACGGGTATGCGTTGAAGGACCGGTTTTTAATATTAAAAGACTGCCCTGGAGATGAGGAAATTTACGATTTACGATTTACGATTTACAATTTACGATTTACGATTTACGATTTCGGAGATTTATCATTTACCATTTTGCATTTTGCATTTTGCATTTTTATTTTGCACTTTGCATTTTGCATTTTGCATTTTTAATATTCCCCGTTGATATGCCAGATCTCTCCGTACATATTGCAGGCATGCACTTTAAAAATCCCGTCACCACTGCTTCGGGGACTTTTGGCTATGGCGATGAATTTCTTGACTTC
>Ga0073936_10001221_pt1 | contig 39990 bp, 29 predicted proteins | sample AliMusrvi5mmetaG_FD_87041 | JGI IMG/M metagenome (GOLD analysis project Ga0073936, IMG submission 87041) | Freshwater lake bacterial and archeal communities from Alinen Mustajarvi, Finland, to study Microbial Dark Matter (Phase II) - Alinen... | ecosystem: Environmental > Aquatic > Freshwater >...
AGACTTCGCACTGAAGGAATGAGACTTCTCCCTCAGTGAGAAAGACTTCTCACTGAGGGAATGAAACTTCTCCCTCAGTGAGAAAGACTTCTCACTGAGGGAATGAAACTTCTCCCTCAGTGAGAAAGACTTCTCACTAAGGGAATGAAACTTCTCCCTCAGTGAGAAAGACTTCTCACTAAGGAAATGAGACTTCTCCCTCAGTGAGAAAGACTTTTCACTAAGGGAATGAAACTTCTCCCTCAGTGAGAAAGACTTCTCACTAAGGGAATGAGACTTCTCCTTTAGTGAGAAAGACTTCTCACTAAGGAAATGGTCACTTTCACTCTGGTAACATATTTATCCTCCGGAGCGATTTAAGATGTGTGGAAATGATCCCGACAACTCTTCTCCTCTGTGAACTTTTTTATAACATTTAATAGATTCATTGCTTTGTTTTTTGCAAAGATCTATTACCAAAACGCATTGTACATGAGTTCTGGTACATTTGCGGATATTCAATTCCTGTTTTATGGGTATTACAATTACAATTTAATTCTGTATTCACTTGCATGGTTAATTATCCGCTCCTGATTTTATCTTTAAAAGTCATTTCAAATTTTTCCTGAAGATTGTTTTATCGGTCTGATTATTCTTTTTAAAACTCTGAAAATAATTGCGCAAAAAGTTACCATGCCCGTCGGTTGAAAGAATCATATTGTTTAAATTGACACAAATTTTTACCGGTTGTAAAAAATTTATAATTTTACCGATTGTAAAAAATGAAAAAAAATGAAAAAAAATCTCCTTCTTTTTGTTTTCTCACTATTCTTTGTTAGCGGTATTAACATTGGTCATGCACAGGTACCTCAAGGGTTCAATTATCAGGCTGTGGCCCGTAATTCCACAGGAGGATTGTTGGTTAATCAGAGTATCAATGTTCGTATAAGCATCATTTCTGTTATCCCGACAGGAACTGTACAATGGCAGGAAACACATAGTCCCACCACTAATCAATTTGGTTTGTTTACAATAATAATAGGTCAGGGTACAAGCACCGGACAAGGTACTGCAGCTACATTTGCTTCAATTGACTGGGCAGGAACCAATCATTATTTAAAAGTTGAAGTTGATTATTCAGGAGGAAGCAGCTTTGTTGATATGGGTACTTCACAATTATTGACCGTTCCTTATGCAATGGTTGCAACAAATGCCTTAAACAGTCCGACAGGACCAACCGGTCCTATTGGTGCAACCGGTTTAACAGGACCAACAGGTCCGACAGGATTAGCAGGAATTAATGGGCTTAATGGTGTTACCGGAGCACAAGGACAGATTGGACCCACCGGGCCTATCGGTCCAATTGGTCCATCAGGCTCTCCCGGAACAACAGGAAATAATGGAGCACAAGGCCCGACAGGATTGACAGGTCCGACAGGTCCTGCCGGCGCAGCAGGAGTGGCAGGAGTGGCAGGAACAACCGGTCCGACAGGAGTGACCGGAATTGCCGGGGCTAATGGTGTGACCGGTCCGACAGGTGCAGGGATAGATGGTGCTACAGGTCCAACAGGAGCAACGGGAATAACAGGCCCGACAGGATTAACGGGTCCAACAGGTGCAGGGTTGGACGGTGCAACAGGTCCTTCAGGAATTGATGGAGTAACAGGTCCAACAGGTGCCACAGGCGCTGATGGAATACCCGGCGCAACAGGCCCGACAGGGTTTGGTGCAACAGGTCCAACGGGAGTAGCAGGAGTTACAGGTCCAGCGGGAATCACTGGTCCAACGGGTGCCGGGTTGGACGGAGCAACTGGTCCTTCAGGAATTGATGGTGCCACAGGTCCAACTGGTGTTGTTGGTGCGACTGGTCCTGCAGGATTACAGGGGTCTACCGGTGCCTCAGGATTGAATGGTGCTACAGGTGCAACAGGATTGAATGGTACTACGGGTGCAACAGGTGCTGCCGGACCAACCGGTGCTACAGGTCCCGTCGGTTGTGGCAATAATAATTATGTAATTAAATCCAATGGCGCATCTGCAACATGTAGCCAGATTTATGATAACGGAACAAATGTTGGGATCAACAATCCGACACCTGATGGTTCTGCTTTGTTGGATCTTTCAAGCAATTCAAAAGGTTTGTTGATACCAAGACTTACTACAGTGCAAAGAGATGCAATTGTTTCGCCGGCAACAGGCCTGATGATTTTTAATATTACTACCAACTGTCTGGAATTTTATGTTGGCAGCTGGCAAACCATTGTATGCGGGTGTGCAGGAATTCCATCAACACCGGGAACTATAACAGGATCTGCCAATGTTTGCTCAGGTCAGACAGCAGTTTCTTATACCATCGCAGTTGTTGCCGGGGCCTTATCCTATAATTGGACAGTTCCGACTGGAGCCACCATTACAACAGGTCAGGGTACCAATTCTATTACTGTAAATTTTGGCAGCTTATCCGGTAATATTTGTGTGAATGCAAGTAATTCGTGTGGTACAAGTTCTTCAAATTGTTTGGCAGTTACCGTTTCATCATACACTTCCGGAACAATCACATTTAATTATACGGGTGCACAACAAACATGGGTTGTCCCTTGCGGAGTTACTTCCATATCCGTAGATGTGAACGGCGCACAGGGTGGATCTGCAGGATGGACCACCAACACAGCACAGGATGCAGGTGGAAATGGTGGCCGGGTTCAGGGAACCATAGCTGTTACCAGCGGACAGACTTTGTATATAAATGTTGGAGGTGCCGGTGGAAACGGAATATCAACAGCTGCTGGTTTAGGCGGGTTTAATGGTGGAGGAAACGGTTGGTTTATGGCTGGCTCTTACTGGGGCGGTGGCGGCGGTGGAAAATCAGATATTAGAACTACTCCGGTATTAACCGATGCAATTTTCGTTGCTGGCGGAGGTGGTGGCGGAGGTTTTGATTATTTTACCTGTTGTAATTATGATATGGGTGGTGCAGGTGGTGGACTGATAGGAGGAGATGGTTATGGTGGCAATGTTGTGGGAGGTACAGGAGAAACAGGTCTTGGTGGCACTCAGACAGCAGGAGGAGCCGGTGGAGATTTCAGTGGTGTTTGTACAAGTAACCCTGGCAATTTTGGAACTGGTGGCAATACATGCACCACATCAAGTAATGCTGGTGGTGGTGGCGGTGGTGGCTGGTATGGCGGCGGCGCCGGAACATGGGGTGGTGGTGGCGGTGGAAGCAGTTATTCTAGCCCTGCTGCTATTGCAGTTGTTCATACCCAAGGCTCTCAAACAGGAAACGGAGTAATTACAATAAACTGGTAAGAATAGGGTAATTGATCTTTTTATTAAATCAGGTTTTTGATTCTTATTCAATCAAATGATTAAAAAATTAGGGAATATTTGAAAAAAATAAAATAAATTTGCCAAATTGGAGTTATAAGCATCCAACTTAAACAAAATCGTTTTGAAAATTAACAAGGTATATTTACGTTCAGGGCTTGCATTATTGCTTGTGTTTGCCCTGTTTACCTCATGTTCTACAAAGAAGAACACCTTTCTGCGAAGGTTCTACCACAACATGACAGGCCATTATAATGGATATTTTAATGGTAACGAAAGTTTTAAAACAGGAGTTATTGAACTCGAAAAACTTCATGTGGATGACTATACAAAATTTCTGGAAGTTTACAGAATGGGAACTGCTGAAAATGCAACTTCTTTGAATTCTTATTTTGATAAGGCCTACACAAAAGCTTCAACAACCATCACAAAACATTCAATTTTTATCAAAAAGAAAGAGCATGTAAAATGGGTTCCTGAAGCATGGCTGTTGGTAGGAAAATCGCACTTCTACAAAATGGAATACAAGCTGGCAGCAGAAGCATTTGAGTACATTGTAAAATCATATCCTGAATTTCCTACGAGTTACAAAGCCATGGCATGGCTGGCACGCACTTATACAGTACAGAAAAAATACGATAAAGCGGAAGCTATGCTTGGACTCTTACAGGATAAAATTGACAAGGATAAAAAAGCAATCCCCAAACAGGCACTCAAGGATTTTCCGATGGTGTATGCAAACCTTCTTTTAAAAGAAGATAATAATGACCGTGCTATTGAATATCTTGTTTCAGCTATTGAGAAGAACAGGAAAAAATCTGTCAGGGTCAGGTTGCGTTTTATTCTTGCCCAGGTATATGAAGACATGGGGAAAATGGAATCCGCTTCAAAATTATATGATGAAGTAATTAAAATGAATCCTCCTTATGAGATGTCATTCAACGCCCGTATCAATAAAGCCATGTGTTATGATGCATCTACAGGAAACAGCAAAGAGATCAGAAAACTTCTTGCCAAAATGGCTAAGGACTCTAAGAATAAAGAATTCCTTGACAAGATCTATTACGCATTGGCTGAAATTTGCATGAAAGAAAAAGATACTACAGGTGCGTTGGTGAATTATAAACTTTCGGCTGATCTAAGTATCTCCAACAATAAACAAAAAGCAATATCGTTTCTGAAAGTTGCAAAACTATATTTTGCAAAACCCAATTATGAACTGGCAGCAGCTTATTATGACAGCACGATGACAGTTCTTCCCAAAGACTTTACAGATTATGATAAAATAGCAAGTCTTGCCAAGATACTTAAAAAACTTGCAACAAATATAAAGGTTGTTGAATTGCAGGATAGCCTGCAGAAACTTTCAAAACTATCGCCTGCAGAAAAAAATAAAATCGCTGATCAGATCATCACAGATGTTATCAAAGCTGAACAAAAGGCGCAGGAGGCGGAATACCAAAAGCAGGCCAATCTAAACTCAGTTTCAAATACAGCACTTACAACAACGCAAAACAGTTCATGGTATTTTTATAATCCCACCACAGTAAATTTCGGGAAAACAGAATTTATTAAAAAGTGGGGAAACAGAAAACTTGAAGACTTGTGGCGGCTTAGTAACAAAACAGCTGTAAACGATTTTGGTTCCAACGATGTTGAAGATACAGCCTCTGCAGACTCCGTAAAAACAGTGCCTAAAAGTAAACTGAAAGAAAGAAGCTATTATTTAAAAGATATACCCGTTACCGATGCTGATTTTAAGAAATCGGATTCACTGATCATTGTTGCCTTATACAATATTGGACTAATTTATCAGGATGAACTCGCCGACCTGCCCAAAGCGATTGAAGACTATAACAGCCTTGTGAAAAGATTTCCAAACAGCAAGAATTACATTCTGAAAACTTACTATCAGTTATACATTCTCTACGGTGATCTTAAAGATGACAGCAAACAGACTTTTTATAAAAACCTTATTTGTTCAACAAGCCCTGAAAGCGATTACTGTAACATCATAAAGAATCCTGACTTTAAGAAAATCATTACAGGCACTAAAGATCTGGCTGCAGAATTGTACAAGGAAACTTACCATTATTATAAAGCAGGCTTATGGGATTCAGTTATGTCAAAATCTAACCAGGGAATAATGCTCTATAGCAAAGATACATCACTTGCTCCACGGTTCACTTATCTAAAAGCTTTGGCTTACGGAAAAAGAAAAGACAGTCTGAACCTGGTAAAAAATCTTGAAGCCATTATCAGCAAATATCCCAACAGCCCTGTTAAACCAATTGCTGAAGATCTTCTTGATTTCTGGACAGGCAAGATAACCGCAAAAAAAGCCTCCAAAGACAGCACCGGCGCTTCGGTACTGGCATATAAATTTGATGCTGATGCTCTGCATTTATACGTCATGATTGTCAATGTGAGCAAAACTGTAAAAGTGTCGGAAGTCAAAAATCTGATATCGGATTTCAACACCAAAAATTTCAGTTCTTCAAACCTTACTGTGAGCAATATTTTTCTTGATAATTCAAGACAGTTGATAACAATAAATAATTTCTCCAATAAAGAAAAAGCAATGCTTTATTACAACATGCTGCGAAAAGATAAAACTGTGTTTGCAAAATTGAAACCATCAGATTATACTCATTTTGTAATTTCTGTAGATAATTACACAACGATGTATAAGAACAAGGATATTGATAATTATTTTAAGTTTTTTACGAAAAATTATATCAAGTAAAACATTCGATCCTTGATGATCTGATTTAGCAGGGAATTGAGTAAAATTTTTACGAATTACTTTAGGGTTGGTATAATTTCTGTAAATTTGTTACAGATTAAATTGATAAAATAAAATTTTAAAAAATAGTAAAATGGCAAAAAGTCTCGAACAGGAATCCCCCTCCATTAACCTGATTGGCGCAGGAACCGTCATTAATGGGGATATTAAATCGAACGGCGACATTCGTATTGATGGTACGCTGACCGGCTCTTTAAATGCAAAAGGAAAAGTAGTTGTAGGCACAACAGGCAGCATTGAAGGAGAGATAATTTGTCAGAACGCAGATTTTTCCGGTATCATCAAAGCAAATGTAACAGTGTCGGAGTTGTTATCGCTCAAAGCTACCGCCAAACTGAATGGTGATGTTATCACAGGCAAGCTTTCAATTGAACCAGGCGCTTTGTTTTCATGCCACTGTTCAATGAGTAATGCACCTCAGAAGGAAGTAAAAACTACTGATAAAGCCGAACCTCTAAAGCAACATGAGTCGCAAAAACCCACTTCATGATTATGCACGTTATTCAACCATGGCCTTTCAAATGATGGCGATCATTGCCGGCGGAATTTTTGGCGGCTATGAGCTCGATAAATACCTTCATTTTAAAATCCCATTGTTTACAATATTATTCTCGTTTTTATCAGTGGCTTTTGCAATTTATTTTGTCATTAAAGATTTACTCAAGAAATGATTTAGGATTTGGAATCTTTTATTTTGAATTTTCAACTTGAGAATAATTAAAAAGTTTCCAAACCTTCTTAAAAAATGAAAACACTTTCAGGTAAATTTACAATAAGTCTTCTTGTGTTTTCGGTCATTCTGGCTGCAATTGCATATAGTCTGACATTCTTCATGCCTGCAAGCAATTTCAGTCCTTTATTGCCCTGGCTGTTTCCTTTTTTCTTTGGAGTAACTGCAGGCATTTATTTCTTTCTCGCCAGTAGTGCTAAAACAAAATTCAGTAGTTTCATCAATCGCTTCATGATCGCGACGTTTTTGAAATTGATGATCTATTTTATGGTGCTGCTTACATATATTTTTACACACAAAGAAGATGCTGTTAGGTTTATCCTTGCCTTCTTTATTTTGTATGTAGCATACACTGTTTTTGAAGTGGTGGCGATGTTGAAATTTACGAAAAACCAGTAGGAAATCTTTGAAGATTGGCAATTAATTTCCCCTTATTCCAATTGGTGCAATTTCTTTCAGAATCTTATTTCATTTTCATCTCAACAGGGTAACTGTGCCATGATAGGTTTTCGGACCTACATCCAAAATGTAATAATAAACACCTTCGGAAGCATTTCTGCCATCAGGGGTCTTGCCGTTCCAGTGTAGGTTTTTGTCGTTAGTGGTATATACTATTTTTCCCCAGCGGTTAAAAATTATCAGGGAATAGGATTCTATCCCATCATACTCGATATTGAAAACATCATTTATTTCGTCTCCGTTTGGAGTAAAAACATTTGGAATGATAAGGGTACAATCATAGACTGAAATAAAGACAGATTCAACTTTTTCGCAACCGCCATCTGAGATGGTGACAAAATACGTTGTTGATGAATCGGGAGTAGCAACAGGAGAAGAACTGTACTGATTATTTATTCCATTTGGCGGAATCCAGAAATAAGTGTTGCCTCCCGAAGCATGCAGATATGCCGGTTCTCCTGAGCAAATTGAAGTGTCGGGGGTTATTCCGGCATTTATTGTTTTGACTGTTATGGTCACTGATTTTGTAACATTGCAGCCTGCCGTTGAAATCGAAACTGTATAGGTGGTGGTGGTAGTTGGATGTGCTGTAGGGTTTGAAATGGTCGCATTATCCAGGGAGGCAGAAGGTGACCAGATATAACCAAGACCACCACCTGTATGAAGCATTACACTTCCACCGTTGCAGATAGAAGTATCATTACTAATAAACACATCAGGTGGGTTCCCGATAGTGACTGTTACGGGAAGTGAAGCTGTACATCCGTTTGGAAAAGTTCCTGTGACCGTATAGGTAGTCGTAACATTGGGAGTGGCAGTAACAGATGACCCTGTTGTGGAAGATAACCCTGTTGATGGTGACCAGCTATATGAATTGGCACCTTGAGCACTTAAGATAACTGGAGTGCCTGAACAAATAGTTGTATCATGGTTAATATTCATGACATAGGGAGCGTTGATCACAACCGTATCAATTCCGTTTTTTAAAATGCATGAATTGTCAACAACTGTCACGGTATATGTTCCTGAAGGCACACCGGAAATTGTGCTGCTTGTTGCGCCATTGCTCCATAAATAAGTAAAGGGTGGAGTGCCGCTATTAACTGTAACTGTTGCCGCGTTAATACAGCTATCAACATGGGTGGATATCGAAAGCTGATTAACAGGACACGATGTTACAGGGAAAGAAGAGACAAATCCAAGACCACAAACATAAAGGACGTCTGAAGTTTTATCAATATTTAAATCATAAACTTCATTGGGAATATAATTTGTGTAAACGTTGGAAGGAGTAAATACACTTCCGTTAAAAGAATATTCATGAACTTTATTCGTGCCTCCCACATACACATTATTGCAATTATCAACTGTTACACCCTCGTGTGTACGGCTCATTCCTCCTGAATAAGACGGGTCAACGATAACGGAACCTAATTGAGTGCCATTGGCTTTATCCCATGCAATTAATGTTATTCCATCATAACTAAAAACGTAGTTGATATTTAAAGCCAATGCATTTGCCCTGTTTGAAAAAGCATAACATCCGGAACCGCTGAATCCGGGAATACCTGAATTTTGTCCTTCTCCAAAATTGTATCCGGTAGAAACATCGAAGGCACAGGGCGGATTATAGTTTGCAGAAATAAGACTTTTTTCAAGGCTATTGGGGCCAGATACTCCGTACAATGTTGAAGGGGCTAATGCAAAAAAATCGCCATTATAATCCATTTGCACCGAAGAAATATCATTGCCGGGAGAACCATAAGTATTAAAGCATGAAACATTGCTGGTGGTCAAATTTGTGTCTGTAACCTGTTGGATATTATTTGGAGTTTGTGTTCCTCCACCGAAACCACAAATCTGGTTATTGCATCGGTTATAGAACATCACCCATATTTCCTCACTTCCGGCATAATATGGAGATGTGGTGATAAGTGACCCTGCTGCATTAATCTTCATAATTCTTGGCCCGGAGTCATTCCATCCTTCACCTATAAAAACTGTTTCATTTTGTGGAATCAAACAAAATTTTGAATAACCAAAATACGTTGGCGCCCATGTTGCCGGATTTGTAAATGTCCAGAGTAAATTACCTGCGGAAGAATATTTTGCTAATTGATGAGGTGGTGTTCCTCCTGAAATATAGACATTGCCGTGATCATCGAAATCAACATCATAGGCTGCATTATCAGTAATCAATGCAGATGTCACAGTCGTCCACGGGTCAATGATAAGCGTTCTTTTTTTGTCGTTAGTTGTTAGTTGTTCTTTTAAATTGAATGAAATCACATTGGATTTTATTCCGAATGCTAAAGAAACAGGGGTTTTGTTTTCTGTATAAAAACTAAAAGGAGCATGATCAACAATATTTCCGGCAGGAGTTTTTATATCAATATTTCCAAGACTATCGGAAAGGATATTTTCAACATCGCCACTATACAGCATTCTCACCGCACCCAAGTCAGCGCCGGGATGCATGACGAGTTTGTATTTTATTCCTCCCTTTGCCGGAATAGTATATTCTGCATCTATGCCGGGATAAAGATCTTTGTAAACAATTTTACTATAGCCTTTCGCTTTTACGTTTTCATAACCCTTTTCACCGAAGGTGTAATAACCCTGGCTTTCTCCTGTGGCCTCAATCTTTGCATTTGCGTTGCATCCTTTCCATAGCATTTTAACATAATAGGAATGCATCCTGCCACGATGTTCCTCTTCAGGTTTGGCCTTCGAAATTTCTGCTTTTTCTTCCTCTTCTTTTTCAACAATGTCAAGTCTATAGATGATCCCTGTTGGCAAAAAGAAAATCTTTTGCGAATTATTTATTGCATATTTTACAGTGTCCTTTGAGTTGATCCAGTTGTTGAATTGACCATAATTTTCAATAAAAACATCGGTTTTAAAGGGGTCTGATGTTGTCCATTCCTTTGCAGCGTTTTTTCTTTGTGCATGGGTCGCTTGCAGCAAAAAAAAGATTAAAAAACAAGTCAGCAGATAAACTTTGCAATGACAGTAATTCCTTGTGAATAATTTAATAAACTTATGTAGAAAGGATGTTTTCATGGAACTTGTTAATTAAATTAAAAGACTGTGAATTTTAATAAACGCTTCCTGATCAATGAAAATAAAGTTTAAAATTACTCCGTAAGATAAATTCACCCTGATATTTTCATCTCTTTAAAATATTCAATGAATACTTCAAAGTCACTATAAATACTATGCTTTACTCAATACTGTCTGTTTTAAGACGCAACAAATTTAATAAATATTTTCTTATTAATTACCAGAATAGTGTAAAGTTATTATCATCTATTGATATTATTATTTTTGCTGCTCAAATAACGCTTAAATGAAATTTAATTTCAGAAACAATTTGTCCAACCTTTTCTACTGCTGCATACATTTATCAATTTTCGGAAGGAGAACGGAGAGACGTAATTAACGTCTGTTTTTATTGCATACTTACAACAAATAGTTCGGAATTTTGACGCTCAATTTTACCCTTGGATAAAATATCATTACGGTTGCATAAAATCACTTTACGAATGCATAAAAAGTATCTTAACACTTTGGTAAAGTATCTTTACGGTTGCGTAAAATCCTCCTTTACGAATTCGTAAAATTTTAAATAACTATAAAAAAAAGTATTAAACCGTAGCATACAAACTTATAAAAATATTAACAAATTAAGATATTGCTACATTTTGAACTACTAATCATTAAATGATCTCCAAAAAACATTTACAACCTTGTTTGCTTTTAAGATCATAACTTGGGGATATATTAAACTAAAATCAAACAACTTGAATAATTAAAACGATGTAATTCTGAATAATATGAAAGCATCGTACAGCAATTAAAAACACAAGGTAATAAAATATTTGCCCCTACGTGATTTATTCATGGGTATTCAAAAATTTATCTCTATACACAATTCGTATTCCCTCCTCCAGTTTAATGGAGTGTTTCCAACCCAACTGATGAAGTTTTGAAACATCAAGAAGTTTGCGTGGTGTGCCATCAGGTTTTTCAGAATCATATTTGAGGTCGCCTTCATAACCAACAATTTTTTTAACCATTATTGCAAGATCGTTGATAGAAATTTCTTCGCCTGAGCCAACATTTATTGTTGAAGTATCATTGTAGTTTTCCATTAGAAAAAAGCATGCATCAGCAAGATCTTCCACATGCAGAAATTCGCGCAATGGCTTGCCTGTCCCCCAAATCTCAACCTCAGGTTTACCGGCAATTTTGGCTTCATGAAACTTCCTGATCAGGGCAGGCAAAACATGCGATGCATTGAGGTCATAATTATCATTTGCTCCATAAAGATTGGTTGGCATGCATGAAATAAAATTGCAACCATATTGCTGCCTGTAAGTTTCGCAAAGTTTAATACCGGCAATTTTTGCCAGAGCATAAGCATCATTGGTGGGTTCAAGAGTTCCTGTGAGTAAATATTCTTCGCGCATTGGCTGCGGTGCAAATTTTGGATAAATGCATGATGAACCCAGAAAAAGCAATTTCTTCACTTTGCTTTGATATGAAGCATGAATAATGTTGGCTTCTATCATCAGGTTATCATAAAGGAACTCTGCTTTGAAAGTATTGTTTGCAAGTATCCCACCTACCTTTGCAGCGGCAATAATTACATAGTCGGGCATTTCCATTTTAAAAAAACTATTGACCGCATGTTGATCACGCAAGTCAAGTTCTTCCACAGATTTCAAAAGAAAATTTGAGAATCCTTCTTTGGTTAGTTTCCGGTGTATGGCTGAGCCAACCATTCCGGTATGTCCGGCAATGTAGATCTTTGCTGTTTTTTCCATCATAAAATATCTTTAAAAACCTGAATCCTTTAGGAATTTTTTCTTACTGAAAATATCAAGATCGCTGCAAACCATTTCTTTTATCAGCATCGAAAGATCGAATTTAGGCTGCCATCCCAGCACAGTTCTTGCTTTTGTGCTGTCACCTATCAGCAGATCCACTTCGGTAGGACGAAAATAATTTGAGTCCACAGCAACAACTTCTTTTCCTTTCTCCAGTTGATATTCTTTTTTAAGGCATTCCTTCACGATACCTTTTTCTTCAATTCCGCTGCCTTTAAATTCAATCACAATTCCAACTTCGTTAAAGGCTTTGCTGATAAAATCACGAACTTTGGTAGTAGTTCCGGTTGCAATAACAAAATCCTCAGGTTTGCCATGCTGAAGCATCAACCACATTGCTTCCACATAATCCTTAGCATGCCCCCAGTCGCGGCTTGCATCAAGGTTTCCGACATAAACCAGGTCATCAATTCCGAGAGCAATTTTAGCAACTGCTCTGGTTATTTTGCGTGTCAAAAATGTTTCTCCCCGTACCGGTGATTCATGGTTGAAAAGAATGCCATTCACTGCAAACATTTTATATGCTTCCCGGTAATTTACCACTATCCAATAACTATACATTTTAGCTACACCATAAGGCGAACGCGGATAAAATGGAGTTTTTTCCGTTTGCGGAATTTCCTGTGCCTGTCCGAACAGTTCGGAAGTTGAAGCCTGGTATATTCTTGTTTTGTTTGTCAAACCAAGCAAACGAACAGCCTCAAGTATTCGAAGAGTGCCAACACCGTCAGTATTTGCAGTATATTCGGGTTCTTCGAAACTAACTTTCACATGCGACATAGCCCCGAGATTATAAATTTCATCAGGTTGCACTTCTTGTATGATCCTTGTCAGGTTACTCGAATCAGTGAGGTCGCCATAATGCAGTTTAAGATGTAAATCTTTTTCGTGAATATCCTGGTAAAGATGGTCAATGCGATCAGTGTTGATCAACGAACTGCGACGTTTGATACCATGAACATAATATCCTTTGCTGATAAGAAATTCAGCAAGGTATGCGCCATCCTGCCCGGTAATCCCTGTAATAAGAGCTGTTTTCATTTTTAAGTGATATGAAATTAAGGCAAATTTAGGCAAAATCCCTGAATAGCTTAAAATATCAAGAAACTAATGCCCACCTTTGACCATGACAATTGACCAATAACGAACGACTCTTTGTGCAATCACTAATAAATTGCCCGCCATCCATGTTTAATTAGTAACTTTGCTCTCATTTTAAAAAATAAAAAAATTAAATTACTGCAAAGATATAATCGTAATGATCAGTTTTGAAGAAGCATATAACATCGTAATATCATCCGCTAAACTACTAAACACAGAAGAAGTCCTGCTTGAAAATGCTGTAGGTAGAGTGCTTGCTGCTGATGTATATTCCGACATGGACATGCCGCCATTCAACCGTTCTGCAATGGATGGCTATGCCTGCAGAAGAACAGATTTATTGAATGAACTGGAAGTCATCGAAACGATAGCAGCAGGTGAAATGCCTTCAAAACGCGTTGGCATCAATCAATGTACAAAGATCATGACGGGCGCTTCAATTCCGGAAGGTGCAGATTGTGTCATTATGGTCGAGTTTACTGAAATTATTGGAGAGAACAAAATTCGCTTTACAGGAAAAGGAACCGCCGACAATTTTGCAAAAAAAGGAGAAGATATTAAGAAAAATGAACTTGTTGTCAGTAAAGGGACTCTCCTCAGACCTCAGCATATTGCTTTACTCGCCTCAGTTGGAGGCCACTCCCCTCTTGTTTCAAAACAAGTCAGGATAGGAGTAATTTCCACAGGAAGTGAATTGGTTGAACCTACAGATGTGCCTTCTCCTGCACAGATAAGAAACAGCAATGCTTATCAACTGTTGTCCCAGATAAAAAGAATAAACGCTAACCCTGTTTATTTTGGCATAGCTAAAGATGATCCTGTGATCACTGAAACTATCATTAATAAAGCATTATCAGAATGTGACATTGTAATACTTACCGGCGGAGTTTCCATGGGAGATTTTGATTTTGTACCGGATATTTTAAAGAAGAATAAAGTCAATATTCTATTTGAAAAATTAAATGTGAAGCCAGGAAGACCTACTGTTTTTGGTATCACAGAAAGTAAATATGTTTTTGGTTTGCCAGGTAATCCTGTTTCGTGCTTCATCATGTTTGAGATGCTTGTAAAACCATTGGTATATGAAGTTATGGGACACCAATTCATTGCACCTGATATTTATTTACCATTGGCAAAAGATTATCATAGAAAAAACGCAGACAGGTTGACTTTCGAACTTGTAAAATTTTCAAAAAACGGACAGCTTGACTTTGTTGAATACCACGGCAGCGCTCATGTTCATGCAATGAGCAATGCTGATGGAATTTTTATGATGCAGCCGGAGCTTACAGAAATAAAAAAAGGAGAATTTTTACATGTACGACAGATATAACAGACGGATAAATTACCTTCGAATTTCTGTTACGGATCGGTGCAATCTTCGCTGTAAATATTGTATGCCCGAAAGCGGCATTAAATTAGTAAAGCATGAAGAAATTTTATCATTTGAAGAAATTGCAGAATTTACCCGCATTGCTGTTGACAAAGGAATTGATAAAGTCCGCATCACAGGCGGTGAGCCGCTTGTAAGAAAGGGAGTGGTCGGTCTTGTAAAGATGCTTGCTGAGATCAAAGGCATCAAGGACATTACACTTACAACCAATGGAATTTTACTTGAAGAATATGCAAAACCACTTGCTGATGCAGGATTGAAAAGGGTCAATGTAAGCCTGGATACTGTGGATCCAGACAAATTCACCGAAGTTACAAGAGGCGGAGATATTAAAAAAGTTATTCAGGGCATAGTGGCTGCAAACAAAGCAGGATTGGTGCCGGTAAAAATCAATTGCGTAGTGAATGAATCTTCAAATGAAAGCGATGCCATCGGAGTTAAAGCATTCTGTAAAAACCTTGGACTTGAAGTAAGATTTATTCATAAAATGGATATTGAGACTGGAAAGTTTGCAATTGTTGAGGGGGGAACTGGTGGTAATTGCAGTATATGCAATAAACTGAGATTATCAAGCGATGGTTGTTTAAGACCATGTCTTTTCAACGATGTTGCATTCAACGTTCGCCGGCTCGGTGCAGAAAAAGCAATTGAAATGGCATTACAAGCAAAGCCTGAATGCGGGACGGTAAGTCTTGAGAATAAATTCAACATAATCGGTGGATAATATTTCAAAATGAAAACAATGAAAAAGTTCTCTCATACGGATGATAAAGGCAAGGCAAACATGGTTGATGTCAGCAGCAAACCTGACCAATTAAGGGTTGCAAAAGCCTCAGGTAAGATTGTTCTGAATAAAGGAACAATCAAACTCATCAACGATAACGAAATAAAAAAAGGTGACGTGCTAACCATTGCTGAGATTGCAGGAATACAAGCAGCCAAACAAACTCCCGGACTTATTCCTCTTTGCCATCCTTTACAAATCACAAAAATTGATGTAAAGTCAAAGGTTGTGAAAAATACAGTGGAAATTACCAGCGAAATCAGGTGTGTTGGCCAAACTGGTGTTGAAATGGAAGCATTGACTGCAGTGAGTGTTGCTTTGCTAACCATTTATGATATGTGCAAAGCGGTAGATAAAACAATGTGCATAACTGATATTAAATTAGTAAGTAAGACAAAAGAAGATTTGTAAATTTTGCGATTCCATTCGCAAATTTCATATTAATTTTTCGATTTCTCAATTTTCAAAGTCAATAAAAAGTAATAAATGTGGTTGGAAAAATTATCACAGTAAAGTTGTAATTGCAAAACATCAGTTTAGAATTTATTCATGCGCCTCTTTAAAAAAATACTTCTTTGGTTTGTCGTAATTTTTGCTCTGCTGAATCTTGGTGTGATTGTTACCGGCAACTCCTATCTGTACAAAGCTGCATATTATCAAAAAGCGGGTATTGAAGATTACAAATTTTTCGAAAACAGGAAGGTGTATACTGGTACTACAATACCAATCCCTGAAGCGAAAAACTATAATAAAATCAAACCGGATCCAACATTAAGAACAATTCTTGAGAAAAGTAAAACAGTTGCCTACCTTGTGTTGGTTAATGATTCCGTCACTTATGAGGAATATTGGGACAGTTACAATGCTGAATCATACTCGGGATCTTTTTCTGCTGCAAAAAGCATCATTAGCCTGCTTATTGGAATTGCTATTGATGAAAAGAAAATAAAAAATGTTGACGAGAAGGTGTCAGATTTTATTCCCGGTTATAACGAAGGTCTTAATGCAAAACTCACCATAAAACATTTGCTGACCATGAGCTCCGGATTTGACTGGAATGAATCATACAGTAGTCCTTTTGCACTGATAACAAAAGCGTATTTTGGAGATGACCTGACAAAGATTATACTGAATTTAAAAGTGGTCGAAGAACCCGGGATTCATTTTCATTACCAAAGCGCAAATACTCTTGTGCTGGGTTATATCCTGCAAAAAGCAACTGGAAAAACGATCAGTGATTATGCCTCGGAAAAACTCTGGAAACCTCTTGGGGCAAAATCAGATGCCTTATGGAGTCTTGATAAAAAAGATGGCCTTGAAAAAGCCTACTGTTGTTTTAATTCCAATGCCCGTGATTTTTCCAGAATAGGATTGCTTGCGCTGCACAATGGGAATTACAACGGGAAACAAATTGTTTCTGAAAGCTACATGAGTGCATCGGTTAGCGCTGCAAAATTATTCAATGAATCGGGGTGCCCGGTTTATAATTACGGATATTCATGGTGGAGAGCAGATGCATTTGGGGAAGACTTCTTTTATGCACGCGGCATTCTTGGTCAGTTTATCATTGTCATTCCACAAAAAAACATGGTGATTGTCAGGTTGGGAAAAGAAAATATCAGTTATAAAAACCTTATCCCTGCTGAAGTCATCGCTGAATTCACATGTAATAATTTTATAAAATGAAAGTACTTTCAGTAAACATTTCTGAAATAACAGGAACTATCAAACTGCCTGTTGATATAATTACTATCAATGAAAAAGGTGTGATGAATGATGCCCATGCCGGAAACTGGCACAGGCAGGTCAGCATGCTTGCACTTGAAAGTATCAATAAGTTTTCAGTTGATGCAAAACGAAAAATAAACTTCGGGGAATTTGCTGAAAACATCACTACCGAAGGTATGGAATTATTCAAATCCGGACCGCTCGATCGCTTTCAAATCGGCAATGTCATTCTTGAGGTCACGCAAATAGGTAAAGAATGCCATGGTACATCCTGCAATATTTTCAAAGAAGTTGGCAATTGCATCATGCCTAAAGAAGGAATATTTTGCAGGGTTATTCAGGGTGGCTCAGTCAAAGCAGGTGATGATATCATTTATGATCAAAAGATTTTTAAAACGGGCATCATCACACTAAGTGATAGGGCAAGCGCAGGAGAATATTCAGACCGCAGCGGTCCCCGTATTGAAGAATTGATCACTGAATTTTACTCTGAACAAAATCGTAAATCGAACATTGATTATACGCTTATCCCAGACAATCCTGAATTGTTACGGAAAAATATTTCAGATCTTGTTTCAAAAAAAGCTGACATCATTTTCACTACCGGAGGTACAGGAATAGGTTCAAAAGATTTTACAGTAGATGTTGTGAAACCTATGCTGGATAAGGAAATCCCGGGTATCATGGATTTCATTCGTTACAAATATGGATCTGAAAAACCGAATGCATTAATTAGTGGTGCTGTTGCAGGCATCATTGGAAAAACTATGGTATTTACACTACCCGGTAGTGTGAAAGCAGTGAATGAATATATGGCTGAGATCACAAAAGTACTGAATCATTTGACCCTGATGTTGCATGATATTGATGCGCATTAAAAATAAAAATTGTTCAAAGCTCAAAGCTCAAAGCTCAAAGCTCAAGGTTCAAAGTTTATAAGTTTTCATGATTATAATCGGTAAATATTATAATAATTTTGGATTACAATCGCAATATTGATTAAACAACTTACAGTATGACACGAGATGAAGCACTCGAATTAGTAAAAGAGTACATTAAAAACGAACGTACAATCTGGCATTGTCTGGCATCGGAAGCTGTGATGCGTGCACTGGCAATCCATTTCAAAGAAGATCCGGATAAATGGGGATTAGCAGGACTTCTGCATGACCTTGATGTGGAAATCACAAATGCAGACCCAAAAATCCATGGTCTTGAAAGCGCACGAATACTTCAACAACATGGCCTGGATCCTGAAATTGTTGAAGCCATCAAACTTCACAATGAAGCAAATTCAGATATTCCACGCAGTACAATTTTGCATCATGCCCTTGCTGCCGGTGAGACAATCACCGGTTTGATTCAGGCTACAACGTATGTTTATCCTGACAGAAAAATCGCCTCGGTGAAATCTTCTTCAGTTGCAAAACGAATGAAGGAAAAAGCATTTGCAGCTTCCGTGAAAAGAGAAAGTATTATGGAATGTGAGAAGATTGGAATTCCATTACCAGTGTTCGCAGAGATAGCTGTTAACGCTATGCGTGGTATTGCTGACCAGATAGGGCTATAATTTTAATAATCAATCCTTGTTTAAACCTGAACATAAATGAACATAAAACTCCGGAAAGGCAAGGAATCTGATATACCTGAAATTATAAATCTTATTAAGGAACTTGCAACTTTTGAAAAAGCTCCCGAAGAAGTTACAATCACATCGGAAGATTTGAAAAAAGACGGATTTGGCGTAAACCCGATCTTCGAAATAATCCTTGCAGAATGTGATTCGACAGTTGTTGGAATGGCATTTTATTTTTATTCCTATTCTACATGGAAAGGCAAGTGTCTGTACCTCGAAGATATTATTGTAAAAGAAAAATACAGAGGTGAAAAAATAGGAACTTTGTTGTTTGAATCTGTAATCATGAAATGCAGGGAAACCGGTGCAAAACGTATGCAGTGGCAGGTTCTGGACTGGAACACTCCTGCAATTGATTTCTATAAAAAATACAATGCTTCAGTCAATAATTGCTGGATGAATGGAAGGTTGACTGAAGAACAGATAAAGCAATTTCAGACTTCTTGCGATATTTTTGTAAATTAGCCGCTAAATTTAATCCTCATGAAATTTATTGGAATTATACCTGCACGCTATGCCTCATCACGTTTTCCGGGGAAAGCCTTGTTTGTAATTGAAGGAAAAACAATGGTACAGCGTGTTTATGAACAAGCAAAAAAATCCACCGTTCTTTCTGATATTTATGTTGCAACTGATGATGTCAGCATAGAAAATCATGTAAAGAAATTTGGTGGTAAGGTAGTCATGACTTCCAGTGATCTTGCTTGCGGAACTGACAGATGTCACGATGCTTTCCAAATTATCAATAATGACAATCTTTATAGCCCCAAAGATGTGATCATCAATATACAGGGAGACGAACCTCTTATCAATCCTGAACAGATCAATTTGGTGGCTTCATGTTTTAAAAGTGATGAGGTTAAAATTGCCACATTAATTAAAAAGCTGGATAATATTGATGATTTGCAAAACCCTAATGTTATGAAAGTGGTTTGTGATAATCTCAAGAGAGCAATGTATTTCAGCAGGTCTCCTATTCCTTATTTCAGAGGCCTCGATCAACAACAATGGATTAAAAAGCACAATTATTTTCAACATATCGGTATATACGCATACCGCAGTACGATATTAAATGAATTAAGCAAACTTCCTCAATCAACACTTGAAAAAGCAGAATCTCTCGAACAGCTTCGCTGGATGCAAAACGGCTATTCCATCTATGTTGAACAAACAAATTATGAAAGTCATTCTGTGGATATTCTTGCTGACGTTGATAAGATCATTAAAATTCTTAATGAACCTAAAAATTAATCTTTTTTGTAATGATCGAGCAATATATTAGTGAACTTCTTTTCAGGTATGATTCAGTGATACTCCCTGGTTTCGGAGCCTTTGTTTTGAAGGATTCTCCTTCAACAATTCATCCTGTAGAAAACAAAATCTCTCCTCCTGCAAAGTTCATTTCTTTTGATCCTGCTTTAAAAAACAACGATGGCATACTGGCCAATTATTTATCCGAAAAAGAAAAGATCTCTTTTTTTGATGCATGCAGTGTGATCCTTGAATTTGTTGAAAAAACAAACCGTGCGTTAAATGAGGGAAAAGAAATTATCCTGGATAAAATAGGGAAATTATCAAAGTCAAATGATGTCATCGCGTTTGTTCCGGATACTGCTATAAACTATAATCCGGATACTTTCGGCATGGAAGAGATCATATCATCTCCAATATTACGCGATGAAGTCAAAATTAAAATGCAGGAGCAATATGATAACAAATTGCAAATTGCTAAAGCACGGCGAAGTTTTCCAAAAGTTGCTGTGTGGCTAACGATCATTGTTGTTTTATTGGGAGGAACTACCGGAGCTATATTCATTATTAAACCTGATTTTATTACAAATCTTAATTTGAGTGAGCTGTTCAGCAAAAGTGAGAATAAAGGCAATACCATCGCAATGAATCAACAAAACAAAAATGATAAACCTGCAACGAAAACAATTGCTCATACTTCGGATAGTATTGCTCCCGATTCTTCTGCTCAGCAGAATTCAACGGATACCAACACGAGAGTGACACAAGCGGTTTCGGGTAGATTTTATGTGATTTCTGCAAGTTTCAAAATTCAATCAAACGCTGAAAACTTCAGTCGTACTTTGCGTCAAAAACAATATGACTCGCAGGTGATATCTGTTCCTGAAAAAGGAATGTTCGTTGTAAGTTACAATTCATTTGCGACACTGGACGAAGCTCAGCAAGCCCTCACAACCATCAGGAACAGCGAGAATGCGAGTGCATGGATCCTTAATAAATAATTCAAAACAATATTGTGACCAAAAGAAAATTAGAACGCTTTGCGGAATTGATCCATTTTGAAAATGTGATACAACCTATGCAGGAGGAGTATATTCCGGTTACCTATAAATATAAAGGGAAATGGAAGTCGGAATATTTCAACAATTCAAATCCTGTTGTTCTTGAACTGGGTTGCGGTAAGGGTGAATATACAGTAGGCCTTGCAGAAAAATACCCAGACATTAATTTTATCGGTATTGACATCAAAGGTGAAAGAATATGGAAAGGCAGCAAATTTGCTCTCGACAACCAGCTGAAGAATGTTGCTTTTCTTCGTACCCGCATAGAGTTTATCAATTTCTTTTTTGATAAAGACGAAGTGTCTGAAATATGGATCACCTTTCCCGATCCTCAACCCAATAAACCAAGAATAAAAAAACGATTAACATCAAAACAATTCCTCGAAAACTACCGCATGATCCTTAAAAAAGATGGGATCATTCATCTTAAAACAGACAATGAATTCCTTTTTGATTTTACACTGGATGTGATTAAGGAAGGTAATCACCAATTGATTTTTAAAACCAAAGATCTTTATAATGCCGGTCATGATGATGACAATCTTTCCATCCGTACTTATTACGAACAGATGTTTCTTGAAAAGAAAATTTCAATCTGCTATTTGAAATTCCGGTTATAAAAAAAGGCCGCTTTACAGTGGCCTTTTTTTATAAATCAATCTATAATTTTAATGACGCAGCAAGGTCAGAAAACCATGCGTGCTATAGTCTTTATCATTGCTTTTTGCAACCAAAACATAGTAGTAAGTACCATCAGAAGCATCCACACCAGAGAGTGTTTTACCATCCCATTTTACAAAGGGGCTTTCACTTTCGAACATCAATACTCCCCAACGGTTGAATATCTGAAGATGAAAATCAGTCAGACCGCTTGAATGAATATCGAAGACATCATTGAAACCGTCACCGTTTGGAGTGAAAACATTAGGTATTTCAATGCCTTCAATAACATCAATAATTTTGCAGGTATCGCCAATACAATCATTGGCACTGGAAACCGTGAGGCACACAGTGTACAAACCCGGTTGTTCATAAATATGATAAGGGTTCTGCTGTGATGAGGGTGAACCATCACCAAAATCCCAACTCCATTGAACTGCGCTTTGACTTAAGTCAACAAAATGTATCAGGTCCAATGCAAAAATATGCATGGTATCACTTGGCAGTATCTGAAAGTTTGCATAAGGACTGGGATCAACGGTAACATTATAACTCGCCATCATTCCTATACAATCTCCTGCTGAGATTTCCTGTGCATTTACAGTACCTACGCCAACTGAATCCCATACAATTTGAATTGTACTGCCGGTGGGATCACCTACAATATACCCACCATGAACACTCCAGATGTAATGATCGTTCGGGTTACCCGATGTCGTGTAAGTGATAGGATTTATACTCACACAAACTTCTGCGGGTCCTATGATCTGAACAGGATCAGGTGATTTTGTAATGAGAGCATAGGGTAAATTTGTCCATGTAAACCAATTTGTTCTTTTTACTCCCCACATAGGATTGTATAGTTGGGAGGCCGGCGCCATATTGCCCCATTTTTGTGTGTTACTCAGATCCCAGTTTGCCATTCCATTCCAGGAACCATCAGTAAAATGATCGTAATACATGGTTATATCTACCGTATCTTTTCCAAATACCCTATTAATTTTGTGATAGTATAAAGAATCAACGATGCAAATAGTATTGTCCTTTTGATGCACATTAAAACCATCAGCGGACGCTGTATAATTGAAAAACCCAACTTCATACTGGCTGATACTGTCCTCAATAGTTGTGGTAATTTCAACAGGTCTGTAACGAAGAAGACTTATACTTGAACCTACAGGGAACAGGTAGGGGCTGTTAATTGATGTGGTTCTTCTAAGCCATCCATTGCTTAAATTACTCACGAATCCTGATGTCCTGTTAATGGCCAGCGGGTCTGTGTTTGATACAAGCAATATATGGTGGCCTGTTGCCAGTTCGCGGTCAGTCAGGTCAAGAAAATGCGTAACAGTGTCATCAAGGGTTATTGATTTTTTTCCGACACCGACAAGTGTCAGATTATAGAATGCTGTGGTCTTTGAACCTTCTATGAGCTGATTGGGAACAATAGCAGAAAGTCCGCCAGGAGTATTGTCCATAATGAACGTACTTGTACCACAACTAAACCTGCCATTATTGATCCAATTGGCTCCAATCCTGTAGATGCCATTGCCGGAAACAAGGCCGTCATTTTGAAAATCTCCGGCAACTGTAAAATCCCCCAGGTTATACAATGAGTCACCAATATTGTTCACTCCGCCATTTACCCATACAACTGAACCCTGGGCAAAATACACCTTTGCTCCGCTGGTAGTCATGGTAAACTGACTCCTGGCAAACAACGACAGGCATACAAAAATTAATAAAAAGGAGTATCTGATAATCCTTACCATAGTCGGGATTTTATTCTAGCAAAATAATTAACAAAGAAACGAATATTATTAAAAAGAACCAAATTTTATTTTTGAACCTCTCCTACAATTGCGTTTTGAAGGCTTATACGAAAGTTTTGCAGAAGGGTTCGCTCCCCGATCCAAGTTTCAAGTCCCAAGTCCCAAGTCCCAAATTCCAAATTCCAAATTCCAAATCTCAAATCAATTTCGTTTAGTTATGGTTTTAAAACAAAATGGAACCACATAAGCACATAGAAACATAGAAATTCACATAGCCGGATTTAAGCTGGTTTCCTATGTGAAACCTATGTTCCTATGATTCTATGTGGTAAAGTAACTGAATGTTTTTGCTTAACTAAACTACATTAAATCACAAATCACAAATCACAAATCACAAATCACAAATCACTTCTTAGGTTTATATTTTGCTTTGGAGAGAATGCCCTGTGCATCCTGATCAAGGAACAGATCTTTCAAAGTAACCTTCGGATTATTGTCCATGTAAGAGCGGACGATCTGCCACCCAATCCAAATACCCACACGCGGTGGTGATTGCCGCGAGAACACAGTGGTGAAAGGCCCGTCAGTACAAAGTTTGGCTATGATGTTTGTGTTTGGAGTGAACAGCACTTTTTTATCAACGATATACGACCACACTTTTGCTTCATTTTTCAGACACCAGTCCATCTGGCTTGATGAATAATACATCTTCAATGAATCAGGTGTGTCCGGCAACATGGCATCAAGGAAATAGAGGATCTTGCCCTGGTAAACCACATAGTCAATAAATTTCTCACTCTGCTGGCTGTTATCTATCAAAGTGGTTGCAATTGCCCGCATACAGTCAGGAAGAATATAGTCCTTTCTGTAACGCCTCTGAACATAAGAAGGAACATTGTATTTCGTAGCCAGAATCTCATTGTAATATTTGTAATTGCTACCAAGATACATGTCAAGGCTGATGATAAGCACACTGTCGGCATACTTTACAGGCGCTTCATAATCCAGGCAGGAGACATAAGAGAAAACCTTTGGAATCTTTTTCTCAGGGTAATAATGTTTAAAGTACGTGAAAGCCTTGCCCAGCTTAGCTTCCAGATCTTTCAGATCAGGAAATTTTTCAATGCAATCAGGATACAAGGCAACATAAAGTGGGTCGCTCAAAAAATCTTTCACCTGTTTCACATTGGCTTCATCTTTCCAGGCGCTGTCGGGTATAAAAAAGGAATACTCATGATGAAGATTCTTCAATCCGTTTTTCATGTCTTTGGGATCAATACCATTCAGAGCCTTCTCATAGCGATGGATCTTGATTTTGACAGTATCCTCATTTTTGATATCCACACTTTTTACACGGTTTGTTTCATTGTTGCACTTGTTGCAAGAAAAAGAGATGATTAAAAAAAGAATAATCAAAGTAGTTGCGAAAGTTTTTCTCATTGTGAAAAATTATTAGTAAAATTGCACTAAGTTTTCTAAAATTAAAATCTCAAAAATATGAAAAAAATTACTTGGTTGCCCATTGTATTTTTACTGTTTTTTGCTAATGGATCATTATTTTCCCAGGACAGCGGGAATAATCATCTGTTTCATTTCGGATTAAAAGTTTCTCCTGCCTTGTCGTGGTTCACACCAAGCGATAAAAAATTTACCGACAACGGTGTCAAATTCGGATTTGGTTATGGTCTTGTAACAGAATTTGGATTCACAAAAAATTACGCTTTCTCAACAGGCCTTGAAATATTGAATGCAGGTGGAAAAATAGGTTTTCCAAAATCACCCGACAGTACTTTTTATACAGTTCTCAACACCGACGTAACTCCAAACCGTACGGATACTTTCCTGCTGCAACAACGGACTTACATGTTGCGTTACGTAAACGTGCCGCTACTCTTAAAACTTAAAACAAATCAAATCGGAGCGATGACTTACTTCGGACAGTTTGGTTTTGATGTCTCCTTCAAATGGCAGGCAACATCCAATGATGATGTAAGCCTGAAGGGCACTGCATCTACACGCAATGACGTTGATATTTCTAAAGACATCAATTTTATCAGGCTTGCACTGAATGTAGGATTGGGCGCTGAGTACAATCTTGCAGGCTCCACCTCCCTTGTCTTCGCATTGAATTACAACAACGGTTTTACAAATACCCTGAAGAATGGTTCAAAAATGTTGTTCGATAAAAAATTCACTGCATTGACGCAAAAGGCAGTGTTCAATTATGTGGCATTGACTGTCGGTGTCTTGTTCTAAAGTATTTTTTTGTACAGAAATCCCGGTTCAATTTTGAATCGGGATTTTTTTTGGATGGTTGTGAACAAAAAAATATAGGGCAAGGCTTTAGGAAAAATCCTATTTGATCCCCCGAAGATATTCCATCAATTTCTGCATTGCCTGACCTCTATGACTGATCAGGTTTTTTTCATCCGGATGCATTTCAGCAAATGATTGTTGATAACCATTGGGTTGAAAAATGGGGTCGTAACCAAACCCTGAAATTCCGTGTTTTTCACGAAGTATTTGTCCATCCACCCTGCCTTCAAACTGGGTTTCTTTTCCGTCTATGATCAGCGACACTATGGTTCTGAAACATGCTTTACGATTTGTTGAGTCATGCAACTCTTCGAGCGCTTTTTTGATGTTGTTTTCAAATGAACAATCTTCGCCTGCCCAACGTGCAGAATAAACTCCAGGACGGCCACCGAGTGCTTCTATCTCAAGTCCGGTATCGTCAGCAAAACAGTTTACCTTGTATTTATTATAAACATAGAAAGCCTTTTGAGATGCATTGGCTTCAATAGTATCTCCTGTTTCAGCAATCTCTTCTTCACATCCGATCTCTGCAAGACTTATTATTTTAAAGTCCCCGCTGATGATGCTTTGGGCTTCTTTTAATTTGTGAGGATTGTTTGTAACAAAGACAAGTTGTTTCAAATTATTTTTGATTTAAGATTTTTGATTTGAAAAAGTTCATTGTAGCGGAGTGCTATAGTTTCTGCTACTCCTACTTTCACTGCTTCTTTCCTATTCCAATAAATTTATTTTATCAGTCACTAAATGACATTTTCAATCAGCACAGAGAAAAGTTCTTTCAGTGAAATTCCCATGGCATTGGCTTGTTTGGGAACGATGCTTGCCGCACTTAAACCCGGAATTGTATTTACTTCGAGAAAATAGGGAACATTATTTTTTACGATATAATCAAAGCGGGCAACACCTTTACAGCTGAGTGTTCTGAACAACGAAAGTGAAAGCTCCTTGCATTTTTTATGAATTTCTTCAGGAACTCTGGCGGGGATAATTTCATCTGCCAGCAAGGGGTTGTATTTCGAAGAATAATCAAAGAACTCGTGTTTGCTCACAATTTCCGTAAGTGGTAAGGCGATCAGTTCAGTTTTTTTTTGAAGGATCCCACAGGTTACCTCCGTACCTTCAATAAATTCTTCAACCAAAGCTTCAGTATCCTCCTTCAAAGCAACCTTAATGGCTTCATCAAGATCATCCATTTGCTTTACTTTGGTCATACCAATGCTTGAACCACCATTGTTGGGCTTCACAAAACAGGGAAGTCCGGTAATCCTGACGATCTCGTTGAGATCATACTTTTCACCTTTTCTAACGAGAGCTGAATTTGCTATTATTGCCCCATGATCCTTCGCCAGCGACTGACAGAAATATTTATTAAATGTGATAGAAGAAGCCGCCACACCTGAGAAAGTGTAAGGAATTCCCATCACATCAAAGTAACCCTGCAATTTTCCATCTTCACCGGGCGTCCCATGAATTGCGATGAACACTGCATCAAATTTTACCTTTTCGTCATTTTTAAAAATCGTGAAATCATTTTTATCAACATCCGATTCATTATCATCATCAGCCATAAGTTTCCAGTTGGCTCCCTGCATCAGAATGGTATAAACGTTGAATTTCTCCTTATCAATATTTTCTTTTATGATCTTTGCGCTTTGCAGAGAAATGACCGATTCACCTGAGTCACCACCGGTAACCAATGCTATATTTTTTTTCATTTTTTATTGTATTTTTCGATTTGCAAAATTAGAAATTAGAATTCCACTTTGAAAAAATTACTTTGTTTATTAGTAACAATTGTACGTTAATAAAATTTTCAAACATTTTCAGGAATGAGTCTGATTAAATTTTTTATGTCGTCACGAAGTGACTTTAATTTCGCTGACTATTTTTCATTACAAAGATTAAATCACTACGTGATTAGGACTTTAAGCGAGTTTAAAAACCTCGGAGAGGTGAAATCTTTGTAATAAAAATTCATGTAACGAAAAAGAAGCCCCATCGGGGCGATATCTTCCGGAAAGCCACATTTAATAAGGCAGTAAAGACAATTGTAATAATTTACCCGTAAACTAATTTCTATTTTCTGCAATAACTATCCCCACAAAAAACCTTTCATATCAACTCCTTTTCACTTGAATTTTTTCATAATATTCATCCATTTCAGAAATATTATTTGCCCATTGTTTAAATAAAGACTTTTCGACATGTCAGAATTATTTATCTTTGCCTGATAACAATAATTTTGAAGATTTATTGTTATAGTGCTTTTAGCAGAAGCAAAAAAAATTGGTTATTGGTATTTACTTATAAATTTTATTGAATGAGTCTGGGTAGTTTTTTTAAAAGCCGTTTTTTCTTCATTCATCTCGGTTTGTCAATTGGCGCTACAATTGTGGTAATATGGCTTGCCACATTATTGCTTGGCTTTATTACAAAACATGGACAGGATATTACTGTGCCCGATCTGACAGGAATAAAAATGGAAGATTTGAGTGATTATTTAAGTTCAAGGAACCTTGAATTTAAGATCATTGATTCATCCTACAGCAACAGTGGCAAGAAAGGAACAGTGATCAGCCAGGATCCCTTTCCAAATTCCAAAGTCAAAAGCGGTCGTACAATTTATGTCACTGTCATTGCAAAAATGCCTGAAAGAACAACTGTACCTGATCTGAAAGACCTGACTTTGCGGCAGACTATTGCAGTGCTTGAAACCTATGGTTTGAGAGTGGGGAAGCTTACTTATGTTCCCGACATTGCAAAAAATGCTGTACTCAAACAACAGTACAAAGGCAAAATTATTGACGCAGGAACCATGATAGAAAAGGGTTCTCAGATAGACCTGGTACTGGGAAGAGGTGAAAGAAATGAAAGAACTTCTATCCCTTTTCTGATCGGGAAGACAAGGGATGAAGCCATCAAACTTATCAATGAATATTCGCTGAATGTGGGCAATGAAGTTTTTGAAGACGGATCCGACACCAGCAACGCACGGGTTTACAAACAAAGTCCCACTTTTACAAAAAGTTCTTCAATAAATTTGGGAAGTTCAGTTGATCTTACTTATAAATCTGACAAGAAATTTGATTTTAAAAAATTCATAAAAGAACATAAAAACGACACCATAGAAAATGAAAAATAAAATCCTCCTCCTTATAATCGTTCTTATTCCTGTGTTTTCATTCAGTCAGGAATTATTGAAAGGACTTTCATCAAATGCTTTGGTGAAGGAAAATTTTAAAAAGCATAAAAACAAAACTTCAAAGGGCATGCTCACACTGCCTTTCTTTGATGATTTTTCAGGAACTGATATTTTCCCGAATGATACGCTTTGGTCTGACAAAAATGTGTTCATCAATTCATCATTCCCGGATTCTTCCTTCACTTATAATGTTGCCACTTTTGATGCACTGAATGATACAGGGGCATTATATCCCGGTGCAGATTCCTACGGTTTTCCTGCTGATACTTTAACTTCACAACCTATTCGGCTTGATAAATATTATGTGTCAGGTGTGCTGACACCTTTAAAAATTAAAGATTCCGTTTATTTCAGTTTTTATTACCAGCCACAGGGCAATGGCAATTCACCGGATCCCGGCGATTCACTGGTGCTTGAATTCTATTCGCCTACCAGCGCTGTATGGAAACACGTTTGGAGTACGCAAGGCATGACTTTGACACAATTCCAGTCATTGTATCATGTGCTGTTCAAACAGGTGATGATCCCGATCACCGACAGCACCTCGTATTTTCAGCAGGGCTTCCGTTTCAGATTTTGTAATTATGCAAGTGTTGCAAACCTCTACATTCCATCATGGGCAGGAAATGTTGATCAATGGAACCTTTCTTATATTTACCTGAATAAAGGACGCACACTGGCTGACAGTTTTTATACAGATATAGCCTTCGCAAAGCAAGCGCCGTCAGTACTTAAAAATTATAATTCCATGCCCTGGAATCAGTATAATGTTAACCCAATTGGAGAATTGAAGGACAATCTGACTATGACAATCTATAATCTGGATACAACAGAATTTAATACCAGCTACAAGTACACTGTTTCACAATCGGAGGAAGCTGGACCCACACTTATGACGGCGGTAGTGGCAATGTTTATGGACTACGTTATGACACCAATCATGCTCATGCACATCCACCCATCGCTGCTGAATTTTCGTTTCCATCAGTTTCCGGTGACAGCGCAAGCTTTTTATTTACCCACGTTATAAAGGAAGGATTAAACGGAGATGATCACCGAAAAAATGACACAACAGTTTTCGTTCAGAAATTTTTCGATTACTATGCTTATGACGATGGTGTGCCTGAAGCAGGATATGGTCTTACTCCAGCTAATTCGTTGCTTGCCTATAAATTTACTTTGAACCAAAAAGACACTTTGAGAGCAGTGAAAATGTTTTTTAACCAGACTCTGAACAATGCAAGCCAGCAATACTTCGAGCTGACTGTCTGGGACGATGCAGGCGGATACCCAAATAATGTTCTTTACCATTCTCCAAGCATCAAACCGATTTATGAAGACAGCCTGAACAAATATCATACTTACAGGGTTGACCCGGCACTGGCATTGACCGGTACTTTCTATGTTGGATGGAATCAGGCAACCAATGATTTTCTCAACATCGGTTTCGACATGAACAATGATGAACATTCCAAGATCTTTTACAATGTTGGAAGCGGTTGGGAAAACAGTATGTATGCAGGCGCTTTAATGATAAGGCCAGTCTTCGGAAAAGCACTTCCTGTAAATACAGGGACCCAGGAATACGCTCAATCCACAGAAGAAATAAAAGCCTATCCCAATCCATCATCAGGAAATAGTATTCATCTTTTTCTTCCTGAGGGATCGAATCAGGATGTGTCAAAGTTGCAACTTCATTTGTTTGATATGCTGGGTCACGAGATCTGCAATTATCCATTTAAAAACATCATTGACATTTCAGATCTGCGCAATGGAATTTATCTGCTGACTGTCACTTCTGATAACTCCGCAACTAAATACTTTACCAGGTTGTCAATAATAAAATAAGTCATTAAAGTCATTGGTCAATGGTCAGCAGTCAGTAGTCATTATCGTCATTGACAAATGACAAATGACGGTTGATTATTGACCATTTAAAAAAATAATAATGTCAGAAGAAATTGAAAATCCTGAGGAAGAACAGGAGTTGTTTGAACATCACCACTTCGTTGTTGATAAGGGACAGCAATTGCTGAGGATTGACAAATTCCTGATGAACCGCATGGATAGTGTCTCACGAAGCAGAATTCAGGCAGCTACTCATGCCGGAAATATCCTGGTGAACAATAATCCTGTCAAGCCTAACTACAGGGTTAAACCCAACGACAGCATTTCTATTGTGCTTGCTTTTCCACCACGCGAATTTGAACTGATCTCTGAAAATATTCCTTTTGAAAATGTTTATGAGGACAAGGATATTCTGGTCATCAACAAAGCAGCGGGTATGGTTGTTCACCCGGGAAATGGCAATTTTACAGGGACTTTGGTGAATGCTTTGTTGTATTATTTCGAACAGAAAAAAGAAGAAAATGTCAGCCCTTACCTCGTTCACAGGATTGATAAAAATACTTCAGGAATTATCCTGGCAGCGAAAAACGAACTAGCACAAGCAAAGCTGGCAAAGCAATTCTTTAACCACAGCATTGACAGGAAATACATAGCGCTTGTATGGGGCGATTTTGAAGAGAATGAAGGAACCATTGAAGGCAACATCGGACGAAGCCAAAGAGACAGAAAAATAATGGCCGTCTATCCGGAAGGTGACACAGGAAGAGAAGCGATCACTCATTATAAAGTTTTGGAGCGTTTTGGTTACACTACCCTTATTGAATGTACACTTGAAACCGGCCGCACGCACCAGATCAGGGTTCATTTGAAATATGCGGGTCACCCTCTTTTTAATGATGAGACTTATGGTGGTAACAGGATTCTGAAAGGAACAATTTTTACAAAATATCATCAGTTTATTGACAACTGTTTTAAACTGCTTCCACGACAAGCGCTACATGCAAAATCTCTTGGATTCATTCACCCCGATAGTAATAAATATGTTTTCTTCGATTCAGAATTGCCCGCGGATATGCAGGCGGTTTTAGAAAAATGGAGAAGATACATTGCCGATAAGAAAAATGAATTCGAAGAATAAACCTCAGTCAATAGTCAGTAGCCAATAGTAATTCGTTACATTGACTAATGACTAATGACTAATGACCATTGACCATTGACCATTGACCTTTCATCAATCATCATTTTCATTCTGAATTATTCCTTTGTGCTCATCCTTCTTTTTGATACCAAAATTATAGCGAACATTGATGCCGAAACGCTGATTGTCGGAATACCTGTCGCCGGTAGTAATAACCGATCCCTGATGCAGGCTGAAGCGTGTGTCCATTGTTCTGAGCACATCTCTTGCACTAAGAGTTATTGTCAGCATTTTTTTCATTAATGTTTGGGTCAGGCTCAGATTTAACTGTCCGAAGTTTTTTAATTCATAGAAATTTTGAAAACCATTCACCATCATAAAACCATTTGCTGTAAGCTTGGTGTGCTTGAACAGATTTAATGAATGAAATGTAAAGAAACGCCAGGTTCCACGCTGGTAATGCAAAAACTGATTTTCATAAACCCCTGAAAATTCATTAAGGTTATACTGAGCCCCCATAGCAAAAAAATATTTTCCTCCCGGAGGTATGCCAACCATCGTCCGGAAATAAGTTTCCTTATCCTTTCCCAAATTATCATAAGTGCTTATCAATACATTATTTTGTGTACTGCTTTTATAAAGAACATTTGCAAAAATATCCGTTGTATAGTTCTGACCTATTGCCAGGATGGGCATATCATCGTAGCTGATATTGGCTTCATAATTATCAGTAAACTGCGGTTTAAGTGCCGGATTGCCCACTTCATAATGAAACTCATCAACGTATTTGGTGTATGGGTTCAGACTCTGATAACCGGGGCGGGTAATGGTTTTGCGGTAGATCAGGTAGCCCTGCAATTCAATGCCCATAATTTTAATGATCCTGCGGCTGATGTAGAGATAAGGGAAAAAGTCGGCCCGGTTGACAATGAAGCTTGTGTCCGAAGGCACTGTTTGATGACCTTTCATGTATGTTTGTTCCATGCGTGTACCTGCTTTCAGGGTAAAAAACTTACCAAAGGTATGCGATGCCTGGGCATAAGCGGCATTGATGCTCTCCTGGTAATTAAAAGTATTGGTGAGTTTGGGATCATTTACCTGGCTTCCGTTCTGATCAATGAAATAAGAAGCTTTACTGTCGTAATTCTGAAAAGTACTTTGTATGCCTGTTTCCAGTTTTATTTTGTGATGGAAAAGGTATGTCAGATCCGACTGTAAAAGAAAATAATTTCGCATCTGGTCATTGTCACCGTTACCATGAACCTGGGCAATGAAAGGAAAATTGTAGCTGGTTATGTAGTCCTGCGAAGTTTTGTTGCTGTTCAGACTGTAACTAAACTTTGTGTCCAATTCTGACCCAAGTGTATCGAATTTCTTTAAAACGCCAAGGTCCTGTTGCAAACTCACAAAATCAGAATTATTATCAACATGGTTATCCGTTTCAGCAAGGAGAGCATTTTCGCCGGTCTCAATAAGATTATTATCCTGTGTGGATGATTTGGGAAAACTCAGGTTAAGCCTGCCATCGTAGCTGAGTGTGAGTTTTTTTGGGGTATCATAACTGATCCCATAACCCAGGTATCCTTGTTCAGTTTGTTGTTTGCTGTCTGATTTCTGATGGTCGGCAGTGTCGGCTACAAGGAAACCAACCCTGTTGATCTGGTCAAGCAATGCGCTGTGATTATAATTTACATTCAAATAACTTGTGGTTTTTGAACCTGTGTTGTTGATATTAAATCCGGCAAACCTATTACCATACTTTCCCTGATTCATCCCCGCAGTAGCAGAACCTGACCTGCCGATGTTCACACCTTTATTCAGGACAATATTGATGATTCCTCCCGAACTCGAAGCATCGTATTTGCTTGAAGGTGTTCGCATGATTTCTATCTTTTGAATACTTCCGGGAGGCAGACTCTTGAGCAGAGTTGCAATATCATCGTTGCCCATTTTCAATTCTTTCCCATTGATATAGATTGAGGCGGGTGTAGCGCTGGTGAGGTAAACGCCTCCGTCCTGGTCAACATACAGGCCGGGAGTTTTTTCCAAAACCTCAAGAGCATTGGTACTGCTGCTTACCAATGGCATCGGGTCAACGATGATCTTGTCGTCCTCCTGCCTCATCAGTGGTCTCTTTGCTTCTATGACAACTTCACCAATAGTCACAGAGTTTTTATTGAGCCGGTATTCAAATTTCTTCTTAATGGCCGTCACCATCAAAGTATCTTTCAGGTTCTGAAATCCGATATAGCTCACCCGAACTTTATAGCGTCCGTAGTTAATGCCCGTAAATGTTGCAACGCCCGACACTGCCGTAATCGCGGCAACTTTTGATGAGTCTTTCAAGCTTGTCAACTGCACCTGCGCACCTACAAGTATGGAGTCGTTTGAATCTTTAATCTTTATTGTGACAGTTTGTCCCATGCCTGTTTTGCTGAACAAACCAAGGAATACAGTGCAAAAAAGGAGTATGGGAAAAAATTTCATAATGGAATCCTTGTGTAAAAAGTGGGCAAAATTACTAATCTCAAATAACAAGGACAATTAAAATTATATTTGATTGACATGACATGCTAATAACATAATGCAATTACATGGAAAAGAAATGGTGCAACAAAAACATGAAGGTGATTATTTGAAAACATATAGTGCCACTTGCAAACGATATTTTAAAAACAGATAGTGAAGTTTCAAAAGTTACGGTTGTAATAAGGATTAAGAAGCAGGGATAAATACATTGATAATTGAAATTTGACAACCACGAAACTTTGTGGTTGTCAAATCTTCAAGTCTTCAGAATAAATCTCTTTAAACAGTAAAACAAAAACTAATTCACAATGATCTTTCTGTTCATTGTTCCTTTGTCGGTATGAATTTGCAGGTAATAAATTCCAGCGGGATAAGTACCCAGATTTAGCACCCTGTGGTAATTTCCTGCGAAATCATCCATTGATTCGTTGTACAATAATTGTCCGAGAGTGTTCAGAATTTTAATTACAACCGGACCGCCGCCGTTATAATCAAATGAAACATTCAACTGATCATCGGTTGGCACAGGATACACTGAAAGGTTTTCTACGGAATTATATTCATTAATGCCGGCACCACTTACAATAGTAATCAAAACCTTTATAGAATCAGAGCCGCAGCTATTGGTAACAATAAATGTGACGGGATAAACACCCAGTGCAGGGAAGTGGTGCGTTGGATTTTCCTGGGTAGTGGAAGTGCCATCACCAAAGTTCCAATAATAGGTGTTTCCATAAAGTGAGAAATCAAAGAAAGAAGCCAGGGCGCCGTTTGCATTATAATTCATGGCTGCCTGCGGCTTTGGCTCGAGAGTAATTGACAAAGTGTTGCTGAAAGCGCTGCACCCATTGGTGTCAGACACAGTCACAGTATAATTTCCGGCAGCGCTTACGTGAATAGAGGGCGTGAATGAACCGCTTGACCAGTGATACATATAATAAGGAATCACCGTTGAAAGATCAACGGAGACGGTTTGTCCTTCGCAGAACTGCACAGGTCCGTCAGCTTGAATAACCGGCGTGGTCATAGGCGGTGCATTGGTTACATGAACCACATTTGAAGTATCGCTACAGCCGTTGGGATAAGTTCCGATCACGTAAAATGTACCGGTAGCAGTAACATTAATTGTTTCGGTTGACTGCCCACTGTTCCATGCATAAACTGAATAACCTGTTCCTGCATCAAGTGTAACATTTACGGGGTTATTATTGCAAATGACAAGTGGCCTGTTGGCAGTGATCACAGGCGGTTCGAAGGGAAGAACGGGAACAGTCACAAAGTCGGTAGCTGTACATCCGAAGGAATTCGTTACGGTAACTGTATAGGTGGTAGTAGCAGATGGAGCAACTGTATTGGTTGCTGTATTTACACCATTGCTCCAGCTATAATTTCCGCCACCTGTAGCAGTGAGAACAGCAGATTGATGTTTGCAGATCGTTGATGAAGTTCCTGCATCAGCTGTGGGATTTGAGTTAACAGTAACAACTACGCTGTCCTTTGCAGAACAACCGGAAATATCTGTAACAACAACAGTATAGGTTTGTGTTGAAGGAGGAGTGGCAATAGGATTATGAATATTGGTAGCGGTGAGTGCAACATTCGGGGACCATAAATAAAACACACCGCCTGTGGCATTGAGGTTCGCACTATTTCCTTCGCAAATACCAACATCGGCTCCAGCATTGGCTGTGATCATTGGGTTTACATATACAGTTACCGAACTGGTGCCCGAACATCCGTTGGCATTCGAAACAGTCACTGTATAAGTAGTGGTGTAAAGCGGAGCGGCAATAACATTGGCAGCATTCGTTACATTCAAACCATAGGAAGGACTCCATGCATAAATGGTTCCGCCTGAAGCAGAGAGTGGCGTTGAGTTTCCGTAGCAAATGGAAACATTGGAACCGGCATAGGCAACAACATTCGGATTTACTGTTACCACAACATTATCAGAAGAAGTACAACCATTATTATCCGTAGTGACAAGTGTGTAAGTAGTTGTTGCGGCAGGCGTGGCTATCGGATTATGAATAATCGTTGAACTTAATCCGGCAGCAGGACTCCAGCTAAAACCGGTACCACCGGAACCATTCAGAAATGCACTCTGACCTGTGCATATTGATTGATCAGCACCAGCGTTGGCAGGGATGGTATATAAAATTGAAACGATCACATTATCGGTAGAAGAGCATCCATTGGCATCGGCTACCGTTACAATATACGTTGAGTTGACAGTTGGGTTTGCTATCGGGTTTGCAATGTTTGTTGCGCTTAAACCCAATGAAGGACTCCATGAATACGATGTTCCTCCGCTTGCAAGCAAAGGAGTGGAAGCACCATTGCAAATGCTAACATCCGCACCTGCATTTGCAGTTGGCAATGGATTCACAGTAACAGAAACTGATGCTGTGGCATTGTTGTAGCCATCATTTACAGTTACAGTATAAGTAGCTGTTGATGCAGGAATGAAAATAGGATTTTGTGAGGTTGAGATAAATCCTGAAGGAGTTGATGACCATGAATAAGTATAGATACCAGAACCGTCATTGGGATTGCAGAATAATTGTAACGGGTTACCGGAACACACTGCAGGATGGTTGGATGTAGCAACTGCACTCAATGGCGCTCCTGTTATAGTGACAGTCACCTGACTTGTTCCTGTACATCCTGTAACATTATCCGTTACGGTTAAAGTATAAGTAGTGGTTGAAGAAAGATGAGTTGTCGTGGGGTTGGCAATTGCAGGATTATTCAGCAATCCTGCTGGTGACCAACTATAGGAGTATGATCCTGAGCCACCGCTTGCGCTTCCGTTGAGAGTTGTAAATGCACCATTCGGTAAAGTAATATTTGTGCCGGCACCGGCAAGTGGATTTGGATTGATAACCACAATTGCATTGCCTGACATTGTATTCACACACAAAGTTGAAGTGTTTGTTGCAACAACAGTGTAACTGCCGGGCAATGTCTGGTTACCGAAACATATTGAGGCTCCTGTTCCGCTAACCGGCGAACCGGTGTTACTGCCGTTGTATTGCAACTGATAATTTACTCCTGCTTGCGAACCGCTCAAACAAACTGTCACACCTGCTCCACCATTGCAATAGGATCCGCCTCCGGTAACAGTATAAATAACCGGTAACTGATTTACATTAACAGTAACTGAAGAAATAGAACTGTTGTACCCATCATTTACTGTTACTGTATAAATAGTAGTAGAGGAAGGGTTGACAACCGGGTTTGCAATTGTGGAATTAAATCCCCCCGGGTTTGATGACCACACATAAGTATAAGTCCCGCTTCCACCTGAAGTCAGCGCATTTAACTGAGAAGTTGTACCGGCACATATCGTGGACGGCAAAGCAGAAGTTGTTACTGACAAAGGCAAACCTGTAATAATAACTGTTACCTGATCCGTTCCCGTGCAACCGGTGACCTGGTCAGTAACTGTCACTGTATAGACTGTTGTTGAACTTAAGTTAACAGTATTTGGATTTTGAGTACCGGCATTGACAAGTAATCCGGCAGGGCTCCAGCTATAAAAATATGATCCTGAACCACCCGTTGCAGATCCGCTTAATGTTGTATAAGCTCCGTTAGGTATGGTAATATCGGAACCCGCATTTGCAGTAGGATTCACAAATATGGTTATGGATTGGCTTCCATTCATGTTTTCGGTGCAGAGTGTGCCTGAATTTGTAGCGACAACAGTATAAGTTCCCGCTGTGGTAATATTGCCAAAACTAATTGCACTTCCTGTCCCCGCAACAATATTACCTGTCGGAGAACCGTTGAGCATTAGCTGGTAATTAATTCCTGCTGCCGATCCGTCTAAGCCAATAATTACTCCTATTCCTCCTGCACAATATGATCCGCCTCCTGTAACATTGAATATTGAAGGCAACGGATTTATTACCACAGATACACTACCTGTCATAGTATTTATGCATGATGTTGAAACATTAGTTGCAATGACCGTATAGGTTCCTGCGCTCATCTGATTTCCGAAAGTTATGGCACTACCGGTCCCTGCAACAGGAGAGCCTGTATTAAGCCCGCCAAGCTGCAATTGGTAAGAAACTCCTGCCTGCGAACCACTCAATCCAACTACAAGCCCACTGTTTCCGGTGCAATAAGCGCCGCCACCTGTAACATTGAAAGCGGTTGGCAGAGGATTAATGACAACAACTGCATTACCATTCATGTTATTCTGGCAAAGAGTGGTTGAATTGGTAGCAGATACAGTATAGGTTCCTGCTGAGGTTTGATTACCAAAACTGATTGCAGATCCGGTTCCGGCCACAGGCAAACCTATAGGATTTCCGTTGACCAATAATTGATAATTAACTCCCGTTTGTGATCCGTCAAGCCCCACTAAAACACCCGTTCCTCCTGCACAATAATTACCACCTCCGGTAACAATATTTAAAACTGGCAATGGGTTTACAATGACACTTACGCTGTCGCAGGTTGACGTTCCGCAACCAGTTGTCCATGCGACATAATAAGTGATATTGGCCACAGGCGAAGTTATTGTCAAAGGCGATCCTGTCCCTGCCGAAGCCCCACCACAGGAACCCTGGTACCATTGTAATGTAGTTCCGCTTCCTCCAACGGAGGTAAGGATAATTGAAGGATATTGACCCAAACAAAATACAGAGTGATTTACTGTAGCTGTAGCAGGAGCAACAGGCAATGGATTCACCTGAACTGAAGTACTGACAATACTTGATGTACCACATCCGGTAGCGCTGACACTAACCGTTGCATTGCCTGAATAACCTGCGGCCCAGGTTACAGTCCCTGTAGTTCCGGTTCCTGAAATTGTATTACCTGTGCCTGTTACTGTCCAGGTATAACTTGTAGCGTCGGAAGCATTCGTTGTAAAAATAGTAGGTGCCGAACCCTGACAGAGTGTGGTTGTTCCGGAAGGTACAGATGGAGTCCCGACTGTTGGTGTTACTGTAACTGCAACAGAAGCTGAGGATGTGGGACCATTACAACCATTCGCGGTTACACTCACTATTGCAGTACCTGAATAGCCTGCTGCCCATGTAACAGTTCCGGTTGTACCCGTTCCTGATATTGTATTTCCTGTACCTGTTACTGTCCATGTATAACTTGTAGCATTTGTAGCAGAAGTTGTATAAGCAGTAGGAGCTGATCCCTGGCAAATTGTTGTTGTCCCTGTAGGTACTGAGGGGGTAACGACAGAAGGTGTAACTGTAATTGTTTGATGAGAAGAAACAGGTGCGCCGCAACCAGTATTCACAGTATAAGTAATGTCTGAAGTTCCGTTTGTCAATGCTGTTACTATTCCGGTAACCGCATCAACAGTGGCAACTGTATTGTTAGTGCTGCTCCAGCTTCCTCCGGCT
>Ga0073936_10001225_pt1 | contig 39918 bp, 30 predicted proteins | sample AliMusrvi5mmetaG_FD_87041 | JGI IMG/M metagenome (GOLD analysis project Ga0073936, IMG submission 87041) | Freshwater lake bacterial and archeal communities from Alinen Mustajarvi, Finland, to study Microbial Dark Matter (Phase II) - Alinen... | ecosystem: Environmental > Aquatic > Freshwater >...
GAGACATACAGGTTTTATTACCCTCTTTTAACCCTGTGAGAATTGCATATATAAGAAATACTCAACTTGGATCAGAGTATTTTTCATCCAGAAATTGGAAAATAGTTGTGGTATTTGAAAGGACGCACTAAAGAGCCCCAAAATTGACTGACAGCAAAAGTTCCGAATTTATTTCCCGTTGAGAGATCAAATATGAAGTTCGGACTCCTATTTTAACCGGGACATACAATCTGAGAAAATGGCAATCGGCGGTCCATTCGGCACCTGCCGATCCAAAGGCAAAGCGGTAGGTGTTGTTGATATGATTGATTACCGGAACCGTTGCCCAAGCCTGATCATAAAATATCTTCAAAGCGATTCTTTTAAAATAGGTTAGCTTGCCCAGACTCCAATCCGGATAAAAAACCGGCAAAATATAATCTGACTTTAAACAAAATAACTGACTGTTTTGCAGATTCAGATATCCTCGTGGATAGAAAATATAATCAGTAGAAGAATTGCCGGAGGATTGTTTATGTTGATAACCACTATATATTCGTAAACCATGATGTCGCATTAAACCAGGGAAATACAGAGTTCCTTCGGCAGTCCAGACAGGGTATGAATCTCCTTTTTCTTTTGGCGAAGAATGATAATTTAGATCAATTATCTGGCCAATCGCTGGTTGAAGGTCCCTAAGGCTTAGCTGTTTTGTATTGTAAGCATACAATCGGGATGTCAGCAAAAGATAGTTGCTATTACTGAAAGGAGTTAATCGGTCCTGCCATACCTGGGTATATCCGATCTGAAATTCCGGTTGAACCAGCCGATTCCAGGTTCCACGGGATAAGTTAAGAGGGATATTAACTATTCCATTGATATTTAATATTTTATAGGAAAAGCTAACCATCTGGGTATCTTTACTGACCATATGTGAAACAGGATTTCTTGTGGCATTAATTTCGAGATATTGCGATTTTTCACGACCAAAATCACCCTTTAATTTAAATACAGGAAAGAAACCGGTATAATCGAATTCTGCCAACCATTTACCGGTTTTACTGATGGCAGAATAATCATATCCCAATTGTGTAATTGCAGTACTTAATTTATTCTGAGACATGAGGGATAATCCGGGTGTAATCTGATCGTTGGCCAGATCAATATGGACAGGTGCCCAGCTATGAAAGTTAAAAAGATGGTTAAATTTAGAATATCTCATTGATTTATAGGATACTGTATCTTTAACCGAAAACTCGGCAACCCCTTTTTCCTGGGACAATAGTCTATCAGCCAATTTGTAATGGAATGACTTCACTGAATCCAGTACAGTGAAGTTAAAGGGTTGTAAATGAGCTTTAACCACTTTAAACCCATCAGAAGTATAATTACAATAAATCAAATTCCTGCCATCGAGGGTTGGTTGAACATCCCTAACTCCAAATCTGGATTTTGTGATTCGGCAGGTTTCCCCTGATTTTAGATTTAAAGTATAAACATCATCGACGCCTTCGATTGAACCTGTGAAATAGACCCAATTTCCGCGCATCACAGGTCTTTTAAGTTCATTATACGTATATGGCATCAAAATGTCAACAGCCCCTGTAAACGGATCTATTTTGGCCAGCGATTTACCTTCGTTGCCAAGTACGACGGCAATTAATACAGTGTTATCATCTGACCACGATGGTGTGAGGATAAAAAGATCCTTCGCAAGGGAGGTCTCTTTTTCAATTTTTCCTGATCCCGGTGACAATAAAACGATGGAGCACCTATTATTTTGATCAACTTTTACTGCTGCAAGATGTTTTCCATCAACCGATAAACAAGGTGCATATATTTTTTCCGAGTATTTATGTTCGTGAATAGCCCCAATGTTCAAATTAAGAATTCTGAGCAACGAAAATTCGCGGTGGGCCCAGCGGATATCCGGTTTCGATTCAATCCAGAGTACTTTACTGTTACTACAGGTTATTGATTCCTCAAATAAACTGCCGGGTGTAAAAATGGTCTTTTCACGGCCGTTTGAGCCGATTATAACAAATCTGGTCAGATTATCCATTGAATATTTTACGGAAAAACAGGTAGAGTCGCTAAGAGGATATGGATATTGGTAACTGACATAGCCCTGTTCAGGTTTGGTAATCATTTCAAATTCAGTTTTACCTGATGCCTTGTCCTCTGCTGCCCAGTTTTTTTTTAATGATTTGAATATTGTATCATACATTGCTGTGAGGCTCATCCCTGTAACCCGCTTTATTCCGGCCGAGAAGGGATTGAGTGATAATGGTTTATGCGCGACCTGAGTCAATACTTTAGACCAGCTTTCCGAACCGTATTTACTTCTAACGCCTGCAACCATCTGGTAACCTAACTGATAATAATCGGGAACATAATCCCGATACGATCCCAAGTAAGCTTTGTCGTAGCTATATATACCTTTTTCAATACTTTGAGCTTTCAGTTCCATTTCGAAAGATGGAACTCTTCCCCTACCTGAATGGCTAAGGGCTGTTTCTGTCACTACAGCATCTCCCTCCAGGAACCAAAATGGCAAATAAAATCCGATTGCCAATGCTGCAGCCTGTTCTCCTAAAATATTCCTCAGAATTGCAGGTAATTCCTTATCAATCTTATCGATCTGAACAACATGCCTGAATTCATGAATCGCCAGCTGCTCCAACCAATCCTGGGCATAAATATCCTGGAACGGGGTTGTAAAAAGTTCTACCCTTGCAGGTGCCCATGCAACAAATCCATTGGAGCGTACAGTGCTTGTATGGAGAATAACTGAGATTTTAGCAGGCTGATGTTGTAGTGTATTTCCTGCGAATAGATATGTTTTTTCTAAAACAAAAGCCATTCGCTGAGCTTTAATCTCAAATTCAGTAGGGTAAATGATCTGAAAATAGGGTGTATTTATCTGCTTCCAATGAATACCTCCCGGATCATCCCCCAATACATAATATTGAGCTGCAGCAAGATAATTCAGAATCAAAAAGAAAAACAGGGAAAGAAACCGCTTCATTTTCAGTTCAGATAATTGCATTTTTCAGATTGGGGCACATTGTTTTGTCAACCATTTCAAAACATCACCTTTTAAAAGAGGTTTTAATGCTTTAAATACCTTTTTATGGTAACTGTTTAGCCATTTAAGCTCCTCTTTATTCAATAATCCCCTGTTAATAAGTCTCCTTTCTATAGGGCAAAGGGTCAGGGTTTCGAATGAAAGGAATTGTCCATAAAGTGAATGGCTTTCATTTTTACATAAGAGGACATTTTCAATACGAATTCCATATTCCCCTTCGCGATAAAGCCCCGGTTCATCAGTGATAACCTGGCCCTTTTGTATACTTTCGCGGTTAAATTCGGGACGAATTCCCATGGGTCCCTCATGGACGGACAAATAATGCCCAACACCATGCCCCGTTCCGTGACCATAATTCAAACCGTATTCCCACAGACTCTTACGTGCCAAAATGTCAAGCGAATAACCTTTTGTACCAACAGGAAACTTAACCTTCGCCAAAGCGATCATACCTTTTAGCACCAAAGTGAAGTCAGATCTTTGTTTTGAATTTATTTTACCAATAGCCAGAGTACGTGTAATATCAGTTGTCCCGTCGAGATATTGTCCTCCGGAGTCAATCAGAAGGATTCCATCCGGAGATATTTTAATATCAGTTTCTGATGTTGCACTATAATGGACAATTGCCCCGTGGGGGCCCCAGGCAACTATTGAACTGAAACTCTCATCCATAAAATATTTCCGGGTGGAACGAAAGGCTCTTAACCGTTCTGCTACAGATAGTTCTGTCAATTCCTCATTTTGTCTATTTTTATTCAGCCAGTATAGAAAGTTGACCATTGCAGTACCGTCACGCCGATGAGCAGCCCGCATTCCGGATATTTCCACATCATTTTTAACTGATTTAAGAAGCGTGGGTATTGCAATTCCGTCAACTACCCTGGTTCTTTCAGAAAAAAACTGATATGCAAGCGAGTTTGTGTGATCAGGATCAAGATAAACAGACGCTGGAATTTTTTCTGATAGCATGTCCCATATTGATTCATAACTTATTACAGCGACTCCTTCCCTCTTCAGTGTATCGCAAAGTACAACAGGAACTTTTCCTTCACCAACAAACAGAATTGCTTTCTGATGGTCAATGTATCCATAACCGGTGAAGAGCGGATTGTACTGAATCTCGTTTCCTCTTAAATTAAAACTCCACGCCAGGTCGTCTAATTGGCTTATCAAAGTTGCCTCCACTTGATTCTCCGTCAGTTTATTCCTGATATGCATTAACTTGTCATACCGGCTTTGGCCTGCAAACCGAACCGGATAATCGGCAACAAGTGTCTGTGGTATTGAAGGTTTGTCTTTCCAATTTGCGGAAACCAGATCCTTGGTAATTATCAAATGGTTACCCTTCGCACCTATTTCCTCTTTAAGTTTATTCATTTCTCCTGCCGAAATGGTCAGTCCGTCAATGGCGACAGAACTTTCTGGTTTAAGTACCTCGTTCAGCCACTGTGCTATAGAGATACTATCCGCCTGTCGTTCCTTCATAAGGATAAAACCGGTATTCTTCAATTGAGATTGAGCCTGTATAAAATAACGGGAATCGGTCCACAAAAGAGCTTGATCCGGTGTGATTACCACCCGTCCGTATGAACCAGTAAAACCGCTGATCCACTCTATGCTGCGCCAATTGACCGGAACATATTCACTCAGATGCGGATCGGTTCCATATACAATTAAGGCGTCTACACTTTCTGATTTCATTAAATTACGTAACGAAGTAATACGGCTTATAAGGTTCATATATTAGATTTTATATAATAGTTTATAATTTTAAACATGCTTTTGGAGCACAACGTTTCCGGTTTGATTTCTTCCGGATACAGATATTCAATAGCAGAAACATCATCTGCCGGCACAATGGCTTCATGATTATCAATAGAACAAACAAAAGCCATATCAATTGTAAAAACCGAGAAATCAGAATAGATATATTCGTTTGGAAATGAAACTAAAAATTCGGCTTTGGTAATGTGAACGCCAAGTTCTTCCAGAATTTCCCGGACTACGGTATCTTCTACCCGCTCCATTGGTTCGACAAATCCTCCTGGAAGATCGAGCATTCCTTTTGCTGGATCTATAGCCCGTCGGGCTAACAGGAGTTTTCCCTCATTATTAAAAATCAGGCAGGCTACTGCCGCCGAATTATTAATAAAATAGGTAAAATGGCATGCTTCGCAATGAAACGAATGTCCTTTATCATTGGTTTTAAAGTTATTAGATCCACACCTGGGACAATACCTAATTACATCCTTTGGATGAGTTTTTGGTTTCATTTTAATAAATTTTATGCCTGACTCATGAAATTTGGATCATGTCTTTTTTATAATCTTCTGCGCATTCATCCAATCAATCAACATCAAAGGCCATTGATCACGAGGTTTGCCCGTTTTATTCATTCCAAATCCGTGTCCCCCTTCCCTAAAAATATGGAGTTCAGATGGGATCCCTTTTTCTTTCAATGCACTGTAATATTCAATACTATTTCGTGGAGAGACAGCACTGTCATCATCGGCAAGGATCAAAAAGGCAGGAGGTGTCTCCGCGGTAACCTGGAGTTCATTTGAGAAGTAACGGATCAGTTTCAGATCATGATTTTTGCCCATGAGGTTTTCGCGTGATCCCATATGTCCCCAAAGTTCGTTGAAAGTGACAACCGGGTAAACCAATACTGAAAAATCGGGGCGGCAGCTAACTTTTTCAACCGGATTTGTTGAGTCCACCTTGCCCTTGTCAAAATGAGTGGAAGCAGTGGCAGCAAGATGACCTCCGGCAGAGAATCCGGAGATTCCAATTTTGTCAGGGTCTATTCCCCAGTCGGTTGCATTAAAACGGACAGTTCGAATGGCCTGCTGAGCATCGTTTAAGGGAATATCATAATGTCCGTAAGGAAGGCGATATTTTAAAACAATTCCTGCAATTCCTTTACTTTGTAAATATTCAGCATAAGCATAACCTTCATGATCCATTGCTTCAATGGCATAGCCCCCGCCCGGACAAATTACAATTGCAGCACCGGTATTTTTTTCTTTTTCAGGCAAATAGACAGTTAGCGTAGGATCGGATACAAAACGAACCATCTTGCCATTAAAAATTTCTTCAGATTGCAGGCATTCATTATTTCCTGGTGCCCCATTCGGCCATAGTTTTATAACATTTTGGGCAATAGCTAATTGAAATGTAATTGAAGCAAGAACCAAAAGCAGTATTTTTTGTTTCATTTTTCAGGTATTCTTAAAAGTTCATACCGATAAAATTAAAAAATATCAGCTCTAATTTTAACTTTGTTTTTTTATTTTGAAGAAAGAAGATCATTTATTTCAGTTATATTTGCTTTCATGAGTTTTAAGCTGCTTTGGGAAGGTTTTATGATTGGTACTGCCGTATCACTTCCGCTGGGTCCTTTAGGGATGTTATGTATCAAAAGAACTGTAAATAAGAACTGGAAATCAGGGTTCATATCCGGATTAGGTATTGCTACTTCTGATGCAATGTACGCTATTATTGCCGGATTCAGTCTGACGATTATTATCAATTTTATACATAGCTTTGAGATCTATTTCAAAGTCCTAGGTGCTAGCATGGTTATCTTTCTCGGATTATATATATTTCTTTCAAATCCTGCGAAGGAGATCCAAAAATTCAAGCAAAAGGGGACTTCGTATGTGCAGGATTATCTTACCGCATTCCTTCTGACGGTCACCAACCCTCTTTCGGTCTTTATTTTTATTGCCATATTTACCAGTTATAGTCTTGTTCTTCAGCCTTCTCAGCTTTTTGATGCACTATTAATTGTTGGTGGAATTTTTGCTGGCAGTGCCGTTTGGTGGTTTATCCTTACCGGATTAGCTTATATGTTTAAGCATAAACTTACCATAAATACATTGTGGTGGGCCAATAAAATAATCGGTTTGAGCGTTATCCTTATTGCAGTTGGCTTGTTTCTATTGCTGTTATTAAACAAGGTATAACTCCCATGTGTATTTATCCCCATCATTTGTTCATTTTCTCCAGTTTAAACGAGGAAGGAATTATAAATGAAGTCCTGCAGCAACTAATATCTGAATAAATTCTTCCGGAGCCCGCCGCGGTTTTCCTGTCGAGCCATCCATAAATCCCAGCACAACTTCCCCTTCATTGATCAAATCACCATTTTCATTGTATATTTCTGAGAACATCCTGAATTTTACTTTGGGAATCTCTTTTATTATAGTTCTGATAATCAGAACTTCATCATATATTGCAGGTTTGTGATAAACAGCATTCAGGGCTCTTACCGGAAGTATTATTCCACTTTCTTCAACCTCACGGTAGGATTTCCAGATATCCCGGATCATATCAGTTCGGCCAATCTCATAAAGACGAGGATAATTTCCATAATACATCACACCCATCCGATCTGTGTCACCATAACAAACCCTGTATTTCGAATCGTAATTTAACATAAATATTTATTTCATTAAAACCATTTAAAATCCCAAAGTTAACCGGAAATAAGTGAGCCTGAAAAATTCGTGGTCATCAAATTTTTGGAGCTGCAAATTTAGCCAGTTGTGCGTTATCGGTATGTTCTGTTAACTATCTGTTTATTTTGCCTGACACTGTATCGTGAAAGACCGATAATCCAACATATCCCATTTGCTATAATTATTGCAACTATCAATATTACAGTAATAAAAGACGTACTACTTTCAGCTGAAAGAAAAGTAGGAAGCACTGCTACCACTGATGAAATGAAACCGATTAATACTCCCCAAATGAGTAAAACGCCATATTCCCGGACCAATAAAATGACAATCTGTCTGCGAGTGAATCCCAAAGATTGCAGAAGTACCATCTCAGAATTTCGTTCGAGCAGTGACCGTGCAAGCACTACAGCAAGCCCCACTGTTCCTAAAATCAATCCCAGGGCACCTAGAGCCAGAAAAATTGACAGATAGGTATTGGTAACTGAATTGAACTCCACCAGTCTTTGGGATGCTGTCGTCATCTCCCAGCCATAATCCCGAAATACACTTTGAAGCTCCTCCCCTGCTTTTTGGGCATTTTTTTCCTCTGCATTAATCAAGAAAAGCTGCGAACCACTATTTGTCGGCCAATTTTTTAAAAAATTGGCCTGTGAAATCAATATATACCCTTGAAGTACAGATGGCGATAATCCAGCTATAAGCATGATTTTTAATGGATTACCAAAACTGTTCCTATAAGTAATCGTATCCCCTATTTTCTTTCCCAGGCCCCATTCAATAACTGTTTGATCCGCAATAGCAGGGACTACACCATCGGGAGAGATCCTGTTCAATGCCTCCCATATTTCACTGTTTTGAATTCCGGCACATTTTGTTTCGAAAGTGAACCTGTCCTTGAAAATGGTGCAGTCTGCACCTAAAATTGCCGGATTGGTAGCCCGGTTTAGATTTAAACAGCTTGCATCGTCGCCATCTATCTTGCTAAACTGATTGGCAATGAATGGAGTGGCAATACCTTCATTTAAACGCCGGTCCCGGTCATTAAGACTAAATAAAACAGGAACTGTTGTTTCCGCAAAGTATTGATAACCACCTGTTCCACTACTTTTCTTCTGTATGTTTGATATTGAATCCTCACGATTGGCACCTGTTGAGACAACCAGAAAGGTGCCTAAAGCAAATAAAATAATTATGGTAAGCGATCGGCCTGTATTCTGTGATCTGTTCCGTTGGTTCAGAGATTTTAGTGAGATACTGATAACCAGATTCTGGCGATTACGACGAAGAATAAAATCTGCCAGAAGTAATAATCCCAATAACATTAAGCCTCCAGAAACAAAAAAGAGTGAAGAATTTATTTGGCCGGAGATTGCAAGTTGATAAATATTCAAACCCACAGATAAAATCAGAGAACAAACCATTACCCAATTTTTGATCATTTGGACGCGAGCACTTTGCATATGATCCTGATATTGTTGCAATTCAACAGTTTGTCTTTTGAAATTTTGATAAATAGCAATAAGAATCGTGATGGTGGCTACTAGAATACTGATTATTAGACCTACTAAAAGTGTTGATGTTTGGATGTCAGGTATTAAGACCGAAATGCGGACTGCATCCCACCAAAGTGAATTGAGAGCCAAAAAGACTAGTTTAGTATATATAACAGCAATTAATAGTCCGAAGAGAGCACCTGCGGCAGCAATTAGAACTCCTTCGCCCAGAAAAAGGGTTCTTATTTGATTTCTTGAAAATCCAAGCATGAGCAGTGTTCCTATCTCAGCCTGGCGGCTTTCAAGATTTAAAAGAAAAAGCAGAGCAGTAAGTATAATTGCTGCGGAAAGTAGGAAAAAACTTAGACCTAAGAATAGCTGACTAAAATCGACGCCATTATGGGCTGCTTTTAATCCATTATCCATAACTGAAGACACTACAATACCCAGATTGGCCGGTTTTATGGATGCAGAAAACAGGGCTTTATAGCTTTTATCAGAAAAAAATGCGCTATTAATTCTTATTGCTGTGTAATTTCCAAATCTGTTCCCCCAGATTTGATGTGCTCTTTTCAATGAGATGAAAGCTTTGGGCGTCCCCTTGTATTGATTCCAGTATCCTTCATCCTTGGCGCGGATCGATTCGAGCCGGATAGGAATTCCTGTATCCCAATCACGACAATGTCCTGCGCCTTCCAAACCAGGAAGAGAAGGCATTAAATCTTTATCCGCATATTTTCCTTCAATCGGAACAATTGTTTTTACTATAAACTTCGCGCTTTTTTCAACCAGTTGACGCAAAGGACCAATTTCAAAAAATTTAACATCAAGGGTATCTCCATGCTTCACTTTAAGGTCTGAAGCAATCCAATTATTAATAATTATATCGTTATCTTTTAAATCATTATCATCGATTGTTGAAATAAAAGAATAAGGTGTAGAATTGCCATTGAAATTAATACTATTTGCAAAATAGGTCAATATAGCGTGTGATTCTTTCATTGGCATAAAAGTTTTCACGATCTGATCCTCAATAAATACTCTTTCTGAAGTGATTTCAATTTCGCTTAAAAGTGGAATCTCTTTTACTTTTAAACCAGCATCCTGGGTAGTAAAACAACTATCAAGTAAACTACTTATTTGTTGATTATCAAGTTTGGGAGCTGATATCAGCAGACAATTAGCTTTACCGGTAAACTTCATCAGTGAATTAAGTTTATCGAGTGAAAGAAAAAGATTATAAGGTGCAGTTTGGGAATTCTTCAGATTAAAAAAGCCCATAGATTGCTGATTTGCAATTTCTTTGATGGTAGCATGGAACGAAACGCTAGTTTCAGCATCTGAAACTAGTGGAGCATTCAGAGGGATTAGACTTGCCTTCCTAATCCTTGCGATGAAGTTATCCCCCTTTTTTAAATGAAGCCTTTCAGCCAGATTCCTGCTGATAATTACTTCATTATCCTTTAAATCCAGATATATTTCAGATTTGGCTATTTTCTCAAAGCGATTGTCTATACCGGTCATTTGAACCTTGTTCACCCGCTCTTTTCCTCCATCCGCTATGGCAATTCCGTCGAGCATTAAGGCCGAAGCCACTACAAAGCCTCCTTTATTTGCCAATTCGCCAGCCAGCTGGGACCGGAAATAGCGATCAGTGGTTGAAACTGTGTGGGTTGTATACCCCAATCGGTATAAAGCCGATTGTTCGAGACTGTAGGCTACAGAATCACCGATGATCAGCGATCCAGTAAGGACAGCCGTACTGATTGCCACCCCCAAAACCACCAGTAGATTAGCCTTTAAATAAAGGATAAAACTCCGATATATGAGTGTTAAACGCGTCATAGAAGCTGACCGTTTTTCAGATTATAGATCTTATCCATTTGCGATGCCAATTCTGACGAATGTGTAACAACAATCAGTGACACACCTTCTTCGCTACTAATATGGTTTAATAAATCAGCAAGGTTTCCCGCATTTTTTTCGTCGAGGGCGCCAGTAGGCTCGTCTGCAAGAATCAGCTGCGGCTTGTTGATTAGTGCTCTGACTACAGCAGTCCGCTGACATTCACCTCCTGAAAGCATCGATGGTTTTTGGTTCCGCTGCTCCCATATTCCGACTTTCCGGAGCAAATATTCTGCCCAATCCTTTTCCGACTTGCCTGCCATTCCTTTGATTGGCAAAGTGGGTAGCAGAACATTCTCCCATACAGTACATTGGGGCAAAAGATGGTGCATCTGAAATACAAAACCCAGTTCCTGATTGCGAAAATAAGCCAGCTCCTTCTGCGAATAACCTGTAATGTTCATCCCTTTAAAGATGATCTCACCAGCATCCGGCTGATCAAGTGTACCTATCAGATTTAGTAAGGTTGTTTTTCCCGATCCACTTGGACCTGCTATCGCAATCTTTTGATTGGCATATACCTCTAAATTAAGATCTTCAATAACTTTTCTGAAATTACTTTGCTGAGGATTGCCATAACTTTTAAAAATATGTTTTAATTCCAGAATCATCGTTTTCAAGGGATTAGTAACTTTCGTGAAATAGGTTGTATAATTTAAAGCATTCGATATACCTCGATCATTTGTTTGGCATGATCGTGGATATTGTAATTCGATTCAACTCCGTCTCTGGCTTTGAGGCTTATTGCATTTAATTTTTCTGAATCAACCAACAATCCGGCTAATGCTTCACATAGTGCTTCGGGTGTATTTGGCTGATAAATAATCCCACCGCCAGTCATGTTAACGATTTCAGGAAATGCACCCAGAGCGGGTTGGACAACAGCAACTCCTGATGCCATTGACTCCAAAAGATACAATCCAAACGCTTCGCCATTTCTGACAGGAACGGAGATCATTGAAACTTTGTTATAAAATTTCTGCCGTGAAGAATCCTCAAAATTCTCCAAAAATATAACCTGACCGGCAAGCTTTTCTTTTTTTATTTTTTTTCTTACTCCTTTGATATATCTATTGTCTGATCCGGTATAACCTCCAGTTAAAAAGAGCTTTACATCATTATATTCAGATTTCTTCTTCAATTGAATAAAGGCATCAACAACAATATCCAACCCATTTTCAGGACATTGGCGGGATATAAAGCCAATATTGCGCTCCTTTTGGTTTGCCGGAATAAAGGTATATTCGTTTGGATCGACTCCAAGATATAAACATTTTATCTTTTCATCAGGCAGATTCATCCTCTGTTTCATTACCTCTGAAAAATAGCGACTTACAGGAATAAAGAGATCCGCATCCTTTGCTTTTTCACTCATCAGTTTCCAAATCTGTTTCTGATAGGAAGGATTCATTGTATCAACCCATACATCTTCATCCTGCAGCGAACAGACTACAGGTACCTGAAGCTTTTCTTTAATCCGGTGAACCAATCCGAGCAACAAAGCATTTGATATATGAACAATATCTGGTTTGCAATGCATTACCATCCAGTCGACTAAACGATCCAACTCCTCCTGCTGCTTCCCGTTCTCACCTAACAGCATTGAAACGGTCATCTCTTCAAGCCCTTTGGCGTTGGTCGACCCAGCCATGGAGGCTGCCATTTTGAGGATAGGTTTGGTATTCAGAAATCGGTCAAACCATGCCGGGGCTTTTCTGAATATTGGATAAAGCTGTTTGAGATAGATACTTACGGCACCATAAAAAACCGGAATTTCATTAATATCACGCTCATCAGCAAATATTGGTAGATACATTGGGATTTTAATCACCTGATGACCTTGCTCACGTAAAGCAACAACATATTTACTGTCGCGCAGACAATTCCCGCAATAAAAGTTACCACCTGAACCTGGAACAATATGAACAATATTCATAAATAAGTTGAATTAAGGGCCATATATAATTGAATAACAAATAATAATAAATTTAATTTAACACAAATTCTGGGGTAACCTCTATTTTCCAAAACAATATAACGTGCCGTTTAAAGAACAGACGATCATTAAATTTTCGATTACAGCCGGATTATGTAGAATCGCATTGCCCACTTCATATTTCCAGATCAGGGAACCATCCGAAAGTTTAACTAAGGCAAGATCTCCACGCATATTGGCTGCTAACACTTTATCATTAATAATAATCGGTGAAGCTTCTACCCTGCTTCCACTATTAAAACTCCAGGTTAGCTTTCCCGAATTTTTATCAAAGCAATAAACAAATTTATCGCGATTACCCGAAACTACCTGATCACCTGATAAAGATGCTGAAGCTATAAACGGTTGTTTTAACTCTTTGTTCTCCCAACTCCAGATTATTTTTCCGGTTTTAATATCAACTTTTGAAAATTTACCATCGTAATCGCCGATATAAGCCATATAATCACTTACCGGACATGATCCGGCAACATAAGTTGCCACATTTATCTTAGACTCGGGCTTACCACTTTCAATATTAATAATGTGAAGAAAACCGTCACAACCTCCAAATATTGCCTTTCCGTTAAAACAGGCAGCTTCACCATTAATGAAATTATCCGATTCGTATCTCCACTTCATTTTGCCCGTTAGCGCATCCACACAATGTAGATTATAATCGTAACTTCCTACAATTAACCATGTTTTAGATTTTGATTTCCAATAATTTGCAGATCCCATTATCTGGTTATCGGTCTTATATTTCCAGATTAGTGTTCCATTGGAAAGTTTCAGGGCAAACAGATTGCCATCGAGGTTTCCAACAAATACCTTGTTATTCAGAATAAGGGCAGGCGCTTCAATTGAATTCTCGGTTTTATATTTCCAAAGCAGTTTGCCTTTTAGATCAAGACAATATACCACACCATCTGTTCCGCCGACAACTATTTTCCCGTCAGCAATCACAGCTGCTGATTTAATATTATCGCCAATCTGATAGCTCCAAAGTAACCGTGGTTTAGCAGGAAAGTTAACCTGAGTTACACCTAGAAGGTTCTGACTGCCGCGAAAGTTGCTCCAGCTCTCAAAAGTTTGCCCATTCGCACTTAGGAGAAAATCCAAAATCAACACTAAAAATAGTAATATCCTCATAATTAATCTTTTACTGATAGGGCTCCTGTTGGGCATGCTCTTGCCACGATTTCTGCTGTTAAGGCCAATCCTGATTGAACAGATTCATTAAATGGCACCCCGATCACAACATCAAATCCACGGCCAATATAGGAGAATCCAAATTTTTCCTGGTATTTGGAAGTCATTCTGACACAGATACCGCATTTGATACATTTTAAGGGTTCGTAAACGATCGAACTGGTAAAATGCTTGGTCATCGCTTTCCTTTCATTTCCTGCATAACGAGTTTGATTTGCCTTATAACGGCCGGATAAATCTCTCAATTTGCAATTATCAATATCCCTGCAATCGCAATGAAGACATCTCAGGGCTTCCCGAATAGCTTCTTCCTGCGTATATCCGTTTGAATTTGCCTGATCTGAAGATACTTTGTTATAAGGAACCGATTCCTTAAGATATTCCGATATCTCTTGATAAATCAACTTTCCGAACCGCGAATTGAATAGCTGTGGCTCTCCCTTTGGCACTTCGCCTGCCAGATATTGGGATACTGACCATGCCACCTCCTTACCCTGACCAATTGGACGAACTGACATCCGTGAAAAACGCAACGTATTGCCGATAGCGAATACTCCCTTCAAGGAGGTTTCGTAGCTGTTTCTGTCAGCCTCAATTCCCTTGGGATGAGTTATAAATCCCCAGTTCCTGATTTCATCAACTAAAGCTCCTGTTGCCACAACAACTGCATCATATTCATTTTGAATCTGTTGAAAAAACAAAGCATCGATCTCAGTTTCTCCCTTAAATATGACTCCTGTACTTAATATTGTGTTGATCTCTTTGTCCAAAACAGAGGCTGGCAGCAATTCCGGGTCGATATTAGTGCGAAGAAGTCCTCCGGCGCAGCTCTCCTTATCAAAAAGTACAGTTTGATAACCATTTAACTGTAAATAATATGCGGCAGCCAATCCCCCAGGTCCGGCACCGATTACGGCGACTCTTTTCCCGGAAAGGGGAAGCGGTTCAAAAGGATACAGGTCATTTTCATCACCCACAAACCGCTTTAACAAACAAATCGATACCGAAGAGTCCACAGTTCGCCGGTGACAGGCTCCTTCGCAGGGTGCCGGACAAATTCGTCCTAAAACTGCAGGCAATGCAATATCTTTTTTGACCAGTTTCAACGCGGCTTCAAATTTACCAGCTGCAATCAACCTGTTCATTTGAGGAATATTCATATGTGCCGGGCAGGCTACCTGGCATGGTCCCTGACAATCACCAACATGTTCGCTTAGAAGAAGTTCCAGTCCGGTCTGCCGGGCCTCCCTGATCTCCGCATCTTCAGTGGTGACAGACATGCCTTCTGTTGCAGTTACTGAGCATGATGGAATCAACTGGCTATTACTGTCATCCTTCACAAGACACAACATGCATGATGTAAAATGGCCTAATTCCTCATTGTAACAAAGCGATGGAACCTTAAATCCTGCCATTTCGGCTGCTTTTATTACCGGGGTTCCTTCATCAACATTTATTTTGTGACCGTTTATTGTAATTTGGACCATTAATTTTCTAACGAATGTTTAGGATTATTAATAATATATTGTTATAATGATTTGGCAAATCCAACCAAAATTGATTTACAATATTTCCATATTGATTTAATTCCATTTTGCCTTTTACAACACGTCCGAATAAATTATCACGGTCCCGGGTACAAATTGTAATAAAATATGAACCTTCGGATGCATAGTTCCACCCTTTATACCGTGTTGATTCAATCCTATATTTATTTTGGAACAGCGTCATTCGGATTTTTTCTTTTTTACATCTAAATATACAATAAAAAATTATCCCACTACAACAGCATTCGTCGGACACACTTGCCGGCAGGCATCACATTTGATACATAAATCTTTATTAATCATGTGTTTTTCATGGGGCTGAAAATGTATTGCAGCCACGGGGCACCGCTGAACACATAAGGTACAGCCAATGCAATCATCTGTTATAGAATAATTTATTAACGGAATACATTTACCGGTTTGACAAACACCATTTAAATGCGCTTCATATTCATCCCTGAAATATTTCAGGGTGCTCAACACCGGATTGGGAGCCGACCTGCCCAGACCGCAAAGAGAACCTTTTTTCGTCCACTCAGCCAGCTTCTCAAGCTTCTCCAAATCGCCAGGTTTTCCTTTTCCCTGGGTCAGGTTATCCAGTATATCCAGCATTCTTTTTGTCCCGACGCGACAAAATGTGCATTTACCACATGATTCGTCCTGGGTAAATGATAGAAAGAAACGGGCAATATCCACCATGCAATCGGTATCGTCGAGAACAATCAATCCACCAGAGCCCATCATGGCACCAAGACTGTTAAGAGATTCATAATCAATGGGTGTATCCTGAAGGCTTGCCGGAATACAACCACCCGAAGGGCCACCTATCTGAACCGCTTTAAATTTCCGGCCGTTTGCTATTCCGCCTCCAATTTCTTCTACGATCTGGCGAATGGTCATTCCCATGGGTACTTCGATCAATCCACCACGTGCAACTTTTCCTGCCAGGGCAAAAACTTTTGTACCCTTGCTTTTCTCTGTCCCAATGCGGGTAAACCGATCGACACTGTCGCGCATAATAAAGGAGATCTGGGCAAAGGTTTCCGTGTTATTTACTAACGTAGGCAGACCAAATAACCCCTTGACTGCGGGGAAAGGTGGCCTTAAATGGGGAAATCCCCGGTTCCCCTCGATGGATTGAATGAGCGCAGTTTCCTCACCGCAGACGAATGCCCCTGCCCCTTCATAAACTTTAACATTGAAATCAAAACCAGATCCTAGTATATTATTACCAATCAGGTTATTATCCTTACATATTTCAAGAGCAGCCCTGATTCTTTTTACTGCGAGGGGGTATTCAGCACGAATATAAAAATACCCTTCGCGCGTATTTACGGCGTAAGCGGCAATAATCATCCCTTCAATCACACGGTAAGGATATGATTCCAGCAACATACGATCCATAAATGCGCCCGGATCACCTTCATCCCCATTACAAATCAGGTATTTTTCTTCACTCGTTTGTTTTGAAACAAGTTCCCATTTAATCCCGGTAGGAAATCCGGCTCCTCCCCGACCCCGGATTCCACTCGTTTTGATCTTTTCGATTACCTTCGTGGGAGTAAACTCTTTAAAAACTTTTTTTAATGCCAAAAATCCTCCATGTTGCTGATATTCATCTAAATCCAAAGGATTGATTAAACCTCTGTGTTCGGTTGCAATCGGAAATTGCTTGCCAAGAAACGAGGAGACATGTTTCTCGCGGATATCAAGCTCATACCTCTCAATCCCATTCCATTTCTGGTCGGTTTGTATGTTTTCGATGGCATTTAGAAATTTATTTTTCAACCTCGAGAATCGTCCTGAAGGTTTGAAGTGATTTTCAACAATCTGCTTGATATCTTCTGGCTTCACTTTGGAATAAAGGGTTGTCTCCCCGTTGACCGGAACAATTTCAACGAGAGGTACCTGGTGACACATCCCAACGCAACCGACACTCTTAAGCTTAACCTGCAAACCGGATTGATTGATCGTATTTTCAACCGCATCTTTAATATCACTGCTCCCACTTGCCACACAACATGATCCAAGGCCAATCCTAATCTCCCCAAGTATTTCGGTACCGTCCACTTTACGAAAGAGACTCTTATTCTTATTAACCTTCAGGTTCTCAAAATCCTTGATGATCTGATCCGCCTTATCGGAAGTAACATGACCATAAGTTACATGATCAATTTGAACAACAGGGGCTAATGTGCAACATCCCAGGCAACTGACTTTTTCGATTGTATATTTTCCGGAAAGGTCTGTATGCTGACCATCTTTAAGTTTGAAGGCCCTTCGCAGCGAGTCATAAACCTGACTGGCTCCCTTAACATGGCATGCAGTCCCCACACAGACCCGAACCATATGCTGACCAACAGGTGCCAGACGGAATTGAGAATAGAAGCTGGCAACACCTATTATTTCTGCTGGTTTTATATCAGTGGTTTCACTAACCCTTCGTAAAGCTTCTTCAGGCAAATAGTTAAATTCGCGTTGAATCGCCTGAAGGATAGGAATTAAAGCTGTCCTGGTCCTCCCCTTTTCCGAAATGATAGAATCTATTTTATTCTGTTCAATCATTGAAATTTATTTGAACTGATTTAATCCTGAAATTCACTTTTTGCCGATGCAATAAATGAATTTCGGAGTTCTTAGGTACATCCGGCCGTCCTTAAAAGCCGGAGTTGTGGTAACTTTTTCTGCTGCATCTCCTTCGCCAAGAATCTTCTCGGTTTTTCCCACTTCAAAAACCTTCATTTTTCCGGCAGTATTAAATGTATAAAGCTTATTATCAACAATTACCGGAGAAGAATAGAATCCGGTGCCGTCTTCCTTTACCCAATACTTCTGACCCGATTTTGCATCATAGCAGGCGATAACGCCATAACTGGTTGCAATAAAAAGTAAGCCATTCGCAGTTACAGGACTTGCGACTTCAGGCATGTATTCATCACTTTCCCAAACTTTTACATTTTTTACAGGATCAATGGCCACCAGTTTTGCATATTCATTGGCTGCAAAGATCAGTCCGCTGCCAAAAGCCGGTGAGGGACCCACCTCACCCATCATACAATTCAATGACCAGAGTTCCTTTCCGGAATCTGCATCATAACCGGCTACCATCGGATCTGTTGACAACACAACCTGATATTTTCCATTGATCTCTGCCAGAATAGGACTAGCCCACGAAATTTTTCCTTTCCGTTGGGTTTCCCATGCCGTCTGCCCTGTGGATGCTTTTAGCCCAATCAGTTTCCTGCTCTTGTTGGTATCATACTGAACGAATAATTTGTCTTTCAGCATCATAAGGGAAGAGGCATGTCCATAATGGTTATCCGGAACACCAAGGTTTCTGGCCCAGATGCGATTACCATCCATATCAAAGCAGATAATATCGCCGGTTGCAAACATTGCATAGACCCTATTCCCGTCGGTGGTAAGCGAAGGGGCAGAGTAGCCTGTATCCTCAGTAACCTTCGGCGCTGCTTCAGGACTACCCTTAATCTTATCCACCGGCTGTTTCCAAAGTATCTTACCTGTATTCCTTTCGTAACAATAAACCTCACGCGAATGATTATCAGCTCCTGACAGGAATAACTTAGTACCCCAGATAATCGGAGAATTATATCCCTTTAATGGAACAGGGGTTTTCCAGATCACATTTTTACCGGAAGCAGCATCCCATGAAACCGGAGTCTCTTTTTGGTAAAAAACACCATTTCCGAATGGTCCCCGGAACGAAGGAACATTCGATTTAATCTCAGCTAACCCGGGGAAACTTACTTTTACTGCCGGCGCCTGAGTAACTTTGACAGGTAGCGAAGAACCTAAAGAAACAGTTGGTTTTACTGAGGAGGTTTTTGCCGAATCGGCAACCGTGGGAGCCTGACCTACCTGAATCACTTCAATCTTATCGCGATTGTCAGCTATTTTCAAATTTGGCGAAGAATCGTTAACCGAATATTCCCTGAGATGGTCTACAGAAGCATAAGAAGCCACCAGACCAAGGATAACCAGTATTGCACCTGTTAATAATACCCATCGCTGGGTCAATAATCGGCCAACCATCTCGTTAGAATCCAGAATATCTGGTTCTTCTATTTTAGATCTTAAACCAATAATAACCCGTAATGCGAATGCCAGAACAATTGCCCCGAATAACAGAAGATAACCTCCGGTCTTGACCTGCCATTGGCTGTTAAAATAAGCCTTCCGGGCCAATAAATCAAAATCACGTATCTCCTGTTTAAGCTCATCGCTGTTAGGTTCCTGACTAAGTTGTTTAACTAATGATGTAAGCGCCTTGCTTTCAAGTGGCTTATTCTTTGTCATCTGCATATAATTTAAAAGCAGTAATAAGGCTACAGTCAGGCAAAATATGCCAGAAACAAGAGCAATATTGAGGAATAACTTCAGTTTAGCATCATTTTCCATTAAACCACAGAAATTAAAAATTTTATTTTTTTACCGGACAATAACTGATGCATCTTACACAGCTGTAACAGTTTCCTTTATCCGGTTGATAGTCTTCTTTTCTTCGATAAATCACCTGGCTTAGCAACGTCATTCCGATGACCAGTCCCATAAACCCACCTGCTATCCAGCACCCGATATAAAATTTGTGACGGATTACTGATGCCTCATTCACAAGAGTTTCCATCGATTTTCCTGAACTTAGGAAGGCCTGAACGTCAAGATTTTTATCATCATTCCGAACTTCAGGTTTAGTAATCAGAAGTTCAGCCAGATAAACTTTGGAATTCGCTTTTGAGATCCAGGTATGTGCTTTTGATCCTGTATATCCGCCAACCAGGATCCAGATCGGGATCAGCAGGGCATAAAACAAAAAGCGATTCACTCCCCAGATTCTGTTTTTTATTTGTTTCTCGTCTGTCGGATAATCGATTGCATCAAACGGACAGGAATCGGAACACAGTTTACATTGAATGCATGCAGCCGGCGTGATTGCCAGATGCCATTTGGAAAACCTGGACATCCAGTTTAGCAGGACACCATAGGGACATAAAAACCGGCAATAAGGACGGGCCACAAACATCCCCATCAATAAAAACGCAATTCCGAGGATGACCATATGAAAAGGAGCATCCATCCTGAATATTCCGACAAACGGATCATAGCGGCAAATAATAAAATCAGTGCCGGTGGCAGCGAACAAAACTGCCAGCGACAGATACAGATATGGAAGGAGACCTAAAGTTTTGCGAAGCCAATCAGGGAAAGATAAAGGTTTAATTATCAATAAATCCTGAATCGCTCCCAACGGACAGGCACCCGCACAAAAGGTTCTCCCGAAATACAGGGTAAAAACCAATGGCAGGAGAAAAAAGAGCAAAGTGGTAATGGAAATTGCATAACCCGGATCAAAAATGGTAAGTGCCACATTCTGAACTGAACCAATCGCACAAATACATCCGTTCCGGTAGAACCCAAAATAGAGCAGGGTGAATACAGATAACCAAAGCATCCCCTTCCGTGACCGTTTTCTCAAAGCCAACCAACTGGCCAGCGAAAGGACAATCAGCAAAATGACAACATCGGAATATTCGAGGACCAAAGCACGCGGCTCAGGAGTTACCGGAGTTGGCTGATGATACCCGGTACCAAATTCAGGTTTGGGAAATCGTTGCTGCTGAGCAACACCTGCCAGACTGTAGAATAGCAAAGTGAATATCAGCGTTAATTTAATCCAATTTTTCATATCAGCCCTTTGCATCGTTGGTGAAACTTCCTTTAACCAGATATGGCTTGCTCGCCCTAACCCGGGATATGGCATCTGATGGACAAAGCCTCGCGATGGAACACTCGTTGCAATTCAAACATATCCGGTGAATAATCTGCAAATGAAGAGAACCGTTTCCAAAAGAAGTACATCCCTTCACGCATTTCGCACAGCCAATGCAGAGATCTTCATTGATAACATATTCAAAATAAGGTTCTTCAATATATTTTCGCTGGATTGCTGAAGTTGGACAGAGCTGATTTTCAGCAGCAGTTGAAAGTTTATTCGGGTCCGGTTTGAGATATCCGCCGCACAAGTCACAATAACCGCACAGGTCATAGGCATGCAGACACTTCACCGCCGAAGGGGTCATCACGCATGAAGTTGCACACCGTCCACATTGGGTGCATTTGAATGGATCGATTTGCCAGACATATTTTTCATGAGTAATATTCCTTGCTGAAAATCCTCCAACCGCTCCAAGAGTGAGCAGTAAGGATATGCGTGATCCCTTCCTGATAAATTCCCGTCTGCTGTTTTTAGGATTATTTTCCATGGCTCCTCTCCTTATTTGCCTGTGGTAATTCACATTTCCTGAATTTGCCACAATTTCTGCATAATGGTGAAACCGAACAATTTTCGGGAGTCACCACTTTCTGGTTTGTGGCAAGAAATATGCTAAGCAATCCGATTCCCGATAATATCACTACACGCCCGGTTTGCCGGATAACATCTCTTCTGTTCATCGGTTCTCTTTTTTTACAAATAGTCTTATCATTTTCCGATCAATATCCAGTGCATAAATATTTCCTAGACCGTCTACCGCAACATCAGGCGCATGAACATTGTCTTTAAATTTTGAAGGATCGGCCACAACGTCAAGAAATTCACCTGAAGGCTTATAGACCTTTATCCGTATCATCCCTTTTTCACTTGTCACAAAACTGCCATCGGGTAAAAATGCAAAATGTGCCGGATTACAACATCCGCTAAATCCTTCAATTCTTACAGAGGTTGCCTTCCACCATGTCCGAAGTTTCCCATCAGGGGTATAATTTTCCAAAGAATGTTTGCCAGGATTAACAATCCATAAATCACCGTCCGAATTAAAAGCCAGATCAAAATAGGGACTTGGAATGATAAATCCGTGAATCTGGTCATTCCCCGATTTACCTTCAATTTCTCCCACCGGTTTGCCGGTTTGGTCGAATTTACGCACAATTCGCTTTCCGGCATCTGCAACAAAAATAATTCCCGATCTTTCAGTAATCGAGGTGATTACCGTGCTGTCTGAAAAAGAATTACAATTGGCAATTTTCAATCCTTCACGATTCAGTATTGTTAACGATTTACGAAATCCAATATAAATGTTATCTGGTGATGCAAAAACACACGTTGGTTTCAGCTCGAAATTGATTTCTTTCAATAAGTTCCCGTTTGGTTCGATGATTTGCAGCTTCTGATCGCCAACAACGAAGATTTTTCCATTGCTAATGCATAATCCTGTTGGTTCGGAGAAGTTAATGGTCAGGTTCCGCTTTTCATTGAACATAATCAACGCCGTGTCAGTCCGAGAGAATAGATCCATACCAAGGGCATAAGGATTCGCGGGAAGCTCACCGGGTTTAGAAGAGATATAATCGATGGTAACAACCACAATTATAACTATTGCCAATGAGATCAGAAAGATGACGATACCTTTGTTCTTCATATTAATGATTTAAATGTTCATATTGATACAAATCATTGTTTTTGAATCTCTTAACACTAAATATCCATTGGCAATTGCCATTGGTGCCCAGGCATCCGCGCCATCCTTGATCACTTTTACCCGATCAAGCTGGATGTACTTGGCAACGCTCGGTTTTGCGATTGTAAGGGTTCCTTCATCGTCGAGAATAAAAAATTTATTATCCGCAATAAAGTAAGGACCTAGTCCGAAACGGGTAGACTGACCACTCGACCAAACTATTTTCTTACAATCGGATGGATCGACGCAGACAAATTGATTACGCAGTGATCCGGCATCCTTAGGAAGTATTGCGAATAGATGTCCTTCCCAATAAACAGGTGTTTGTTGTTCACAGGCCAGTCCGAAACGCGGAAGATACTGTTGCAAAACATTAATGGTAAAGTTACTGCCATTTCCTTTAAGTTGTAGCAACATGGCACCGGCTCCATAACCGGCAGTTATGAAAATTTTTCCGTCAGGCATACACACTGGTGAAGGTGCTACCACCGAATGGTTCCATGCAGCGGTTTTCCAGAGTACCTTTCCGACATCCGGACCATCGGCTGCAATACCAGCCAAACCGCCAATTGCACTGTATACATACATTTTCCGACTCCCAAAATTGAATGGCATAATGGAAGAATGTGACATCTTCCAACCTTCAGGATTGGGTGTTTCCCATAATTTCTTACCTGTTTCACAACTGATACCGATAATCAATGCCTTTTTTCCCCCGGTTGCTATGACTGCCACATCATTGTCAATTAAGGGGCATTGGCCTGTATACCAAAATGGGATTTCCGAGGAATACTCCCGTGCAACATCAAGTCCCCACCGGAAATTTCCGGTAAGCCGGTCGAGACACATGACGTGACAGCGTGGTCCCATAGTCACGATATATTTTTCAGTAATAACCGGAATGGTCCTTGACATACCATGATTCCGTTTAATCGTAACATGATACCCCCTCTTCCATAACTCCTTGCCATCTGAAAGTGATATACAGCGCAGGAGATCTGCCTTCTCCTTCTCATTGTAATCAAGGACATAAACCAAACCTTTGTATATGGCGGCTCCCGAGTGTCCCTCACCCAGAGGAATTGACCACCGGATATCAGGACCTTTCGGACCAAATTTTTCCTTTAATTTGACCTGAGATTTTGAGATATTATCATAATCATTTCCGCGAAAACGACTCCAGGATTCCGTCATCTCCTTATATATCAGGTTATTGGTTTCAAATATCTTTCCAATATCCACATTTTCAGATACAGTATCGGCCACTCCCCTTTTATCGAGACCGGGTAAACTTTCGGTGAATTTTGACGTAGGATCCCTCATCAGCCACCATAGAAGAGCCACTATCGCGACCAAAGAGATGGAATAAAAAGCAATATTCAGAATCCTGTGTTGAAACATTTCTTGTCTTGATTAATAAACTAAGCTCCTTTTATATTATATCGGCGCAGGATATTTCCATGTCTGAGATACAATTTGCCATCATAAATAGCAGGATGTGCCCAGTATGGACCTTCCCCACCTTCAAATTTAAAGGTACTGATAATTTTAAAATCAGACGAATCTGGCTGAACAAGGGCAATAGTTCCCCCTTTTTCTTCATAACAATAGAGCAGACCATCGGCAGCTATAATTGAACCCTTTGTATTCCAATCTTTTACCCAATTCGTTTTACCAGTTGCCCAGTTCACCGAGACCCACTGTCCTTTGTTGTTGCTGACCCAGTTGGTACCGAAAATATTACCATCTACGAGTACATCCCCGCCAATCTGGGTATCCATAATCTCGTTTTTCCATTTCAAAGTAACCGATTTCCCATCCTCCGAAAGTGAAACCATCACGGCAATATGATCATACCCGCTTGTAACAAAAATATCCCCATCGTGATAAATTGGGGTGTTCGGATTAATTCCCTTCCCCATATTCCCTGGTTCAAAAGGCTGGAGATCAAAATTCCACAGGATTTCACCATCAACAGAATTTATCCCGATCAGGTTATTGGCAGTTTCAGCGAGGACGATTTTCAATCCATTTCGTTCGATAAGCAGCGATGAAACGTATGCTCTTTCGCCTCCGACACTCCTGGTTTTCCAAAGCAACTTCCCGGTAATCTTGTCGAAAGCGACAACGGTGGTCTCTTTTCCCCCTGTTACATAAAGCGCTGCCTGGTCAGTGAGGAGTACAGATTCTGAAATTCCCCAGCGACCATACTCTCCCTTAAACTGGGTCTGAGCATCCTGGGTCCATAATTTTTCCCCGTTTTTGGCATTCAGACAGTACACTTCCCCCATTCCGCTAATGAGATATACCTTGTCATCCTGGATGGTAGGGGTGCATCTGGTATCGGGATATGAATTTACCCAGGCACGACCATAGGCTTGATCCCATAGCCTTTTGCCTGATAAATCGTAAGCCGAAATAACATCCATTGAATCTTTCTTTATGCCTGTAATATAAATAATATCCTTACAAACAACTGGTTGCGAATATCCTTTTCCAAATCCTGAAATTTCCAAATCAGTAGCGGGTCCCGCCTCCGGCCATTTCTTTAACAGGTTTTTATCAGGGTAGATCCCATCACGTGAAGGTCCACGCCACTGAACAATCTCCTGCCCAACGGCTGCTGTAACCAATAACATCAGCATGCAACTCAGTAATAATTTCATTACTAATTTTTTAAATGTCTTTAATTTAAATGCTTTTTAGCTCAGGGATAACGGTTCCACTAACCGCCTAACAGCCTACAGCCTAATCGCCTACAGCCTAACAGCCTATTTAATATTATAAACCATTAAAACATCCCCATGTCTCAGGTAGAGTTTGCCATCACTGATAAATGGGTGAGCCCAGTTAGGACCTGCTCCGTTTGTCACCTTAAATGAGCTGATCACTTCCCATTTTTCGGGATTCGGTTTAATTAAACCGACTGTTCCCGTCTTCTCTTCATACACATAAAAGAGATCGTCGGCTCCGATAATCGAACCTTTATTGATCCAGTCAGTAACATATTTTACTTCACCGGTATCCCATTTCATGCATACCCATTTCCCTTTTCCATTACTGATCCAGTTTGAACCATACATATAATCACCGGAAACCATGATACCATGATGATGATTATCAAGGGTATGGTCTATCCATTTTTCCTTAACCGAGGTCCCAGTAGAATCCATTTTCAACATTATTGCAGGATAGTCGTAGCCCATGGAGAGGAAAATCTCATCTTTTTTAAAAACAGGTGTATTGGTCAGAATCAGTGCTTTATCATCATCCTCAATTAATTCTTGTTTAAAATACTTGTAGCTCCAGGCCGTTGAACCATCCCCCGGATTGAGAGCCACCAAGTGAGTGCCTGTAAGAGCCAGGATAAACCTGAAATTTTTATATTCGTATATGGTAGGTGAAGCGTACGACCTCGGACCCCCAACAGATTTGCTTTTCCAGACCAGCTTTCCTGTCATTTTATTGAATGCAACCACCGTAGTCTCATTGCCACCGGGGGTGCAGATCACTTTATCATCAACGATCAGAGGGGATTCGGAAACACCCCAGTTATGCCACTCTGCCTTAAAATCCTTATCCACATCAACAGCCCAGTTCTCTTTTCCACTGGCCGTATCAATACATACTAGTCTGCCCAATCCACTTATCACATAAATCCGATCACCCTCGACAGTAGGTGTTGAACGGGTGTCCGGGAATGACTTTAACCAGGATCTGCCATACGGAACCTGCCATTTGATCTTTCCCGGAAGATCCACAGCTGTCAGATAATCAAGGGTATCGATCATTCCCGTAATGTATATCGTTTGATTAGCGACCACCGGTGAAGAATAGCCTTTACCCAGCTTTTCGACCTTCAGAATCATTTGTGGCCCTTCGGCAGGCCAGGATTTCAGTAACCCGGATTCATTAAAATAACCGTCACGCTTAGGTCCTCTCCACTGAACGACCTGGCTGAATGAGGAATAAGCAAAACCCAAAATCAAGGACAATACAAATAATTTCTTCATTTTTTATTAACTATTGAGAATTCAAAACGGGAGAATTGTCTTTATTCCAATTTCTCCCGTTTTGAACTTATTCTAAGAACTGACATATTTAAAGTCTATTACTTTATCTTATAAGCAATTAATGATTTACCGTGTCTGACAAAAAGCTGGCTATTATTAATAACAAGATGCGCCCAATGTTGTCCGCTTCCCAATTCAACCTTCCCCTTACCTGCGATGTTAAATCCCTGAGGTGTTGCCGGAACAAGCGCGAGTTCACCCTTTTCACTATAACAGAACAACATACCATCAGCCGAAATGACATTTCCTTTTGCAATTGCCTGAGAGGCATATTTCTGATCCCCTGTTTTCCAGTCGGTACATTGCCAATCTCTGGTATTATCGCCACATCCATAAATATATCCATCCACAACTACTGCCCCGCCGATACGGCAATCGACCTTTTTGCTGAACCATGCTTTTGTAACCTGACTCCCATCAGCATTCAGATCAAGTTTAACTCCACCCTGACCATATCCGCTGAAGCAAAAGAGGCTGTTTTGATAGAATATCGGAGTATTGGCATGGACCGCCCACTGATTGGTATGTTCATAAGACCAGAGCATTACTCCGGTTTCTGCATCCAATCCGATGATATGCTTTTCGGTATGGGTAACAAGCAATTTGCGCGATGGCAGTTTTACCAGCAAAGGGGTACAATAAGCCGATTTTTCACCAACACCTTTACTACTCCAGATCAACTGTCCGTTTAATCGGTTAAGTGCCACAACGTTATTTACAGGACCACCCGTAGTTACAAATATTTTATCACCATCAATAACTAAGGTTTCGGTTACACCCCAGGTAATATTCTCTCCATTTAAATCCTTCAATACCTCTTTTTTCCAGAACATATTGCCATTATTGGCATTCATGCAGGTAAGCACCCCATTCCCGGAATATATATATAGCATATCTCCGACAACTGAAGGCGTTGCCCTGGCACCCGGATAATTTTCAACCCACTCCTCACCATAAGTCGCTTTCCATATCAGTTTTCCATCCAAACTCAATGCATAGATGTAACCTACATTGTTTACCGCTGCCGATACATATATTTTCCCATTCGCAAAAACCGGAGATGAAAATCCGTCACCAAGGTCATCGTAATGCCAGACGATTTCAGGACCTGTTGCAGGCCAGGATTTTAGCAAACCAGATTCGGAATAATTACCACTCGATCCCGGGCCACGCCAGGTTGTTGGTTCTTGTGCTTTAGCTGTGACAAGGGTTAAAAGTCCAGCAATCATCAAAGTAAAAACGCCTTTGTTCATATCTGTTTGAGTATAAACTATTGGCTAAAATTATAACCATTCCATTGGATGTGCAAGGGAAGAATAGAATTTAGTTTATGTCTAAATAACAGAATAATCTACAAAATTAAATTCAGGATATAGCCAACCATGATGATTCCTGTGGCAATGATGGCAATAAAAGTAAGGATAAAGGGGAGTTTTAACACTTTTTTTAAGATGATCAGTTCGGGAAGTGAAATCCCGATAACCGACATCATAAAAGCCAACGCAGTTCCGAGTGGAACACCTTTTTCGATTAAGGCAAACACAATCGGAACGGCTCCCGGAGAACAGGTATAAAGCGGGATTCCAATTAAAACAGCTAACGGTACCGAATACCATGTCGATTTATCAAGATAGGAAGCGAGGTAATCATTGGATACATACCCGTGGACCAGGGCACCGACGGCTATCCCCGTAATCATATAGGGCCAGATTTTGACAATGATTTCTTTAACAGCCACTTGCCCGGCACGAATACGGTCCTTAAATTCAAGAGGTTGTCCATCCTCCGGTACTTCTCCAAATTTCAGGGCCAGTACCCAATCCTGGAGCCATCTTTCGAGATTTAGACGTCCGATAATCCACCCTGAAGAGATGGCAATAAGAAGGCCCATCAGGATATAAATCGCACCTACCTGCCATCCAAAGAGACTGAATAACATGATTACTGCCACTTCATTAATCATAGGGGCAGCAATCAAAAATGAAAAGGTTATACCAAGAGGGATTCCGGTTTCGACAAAACCTAAAAATAAAGGAATTGCCGAACAGGAACAAAAAGGGGTCAGAATTCCCAGGAAAGAGGCCATGACATTCCCTACAAACAAGGGTTTACCCTCCAATACTTTACGGGTCTTTTCGGGGGAAAAATATGATCTGATAATCCCGGCCAAAAAAATAACCAGGATAAGCAGAAGAAATATTTTTTGAAGCGTGCTCAGAAAAAACCAGATTGTGGATGAGAGATTGGATTCATAGGGGAGCTGCATCCAGTTATATACAATGAAATTAGTGGAAGCTTCCTTGTAATAAAACAGGAAGATCCAGAGCAGAAGTAAAAATATAAATACAATTGATTTTTTGCGCATTACAATTTCTTGGAAAATGGTGGGAAAAGATTAAAACTTGCTTCAAATCTCTTTTCACTCTGGATTACAAAGTTATACAAGGATTTAATTATTGGCATTCCTTCCCGGAGATAATTTATGAGGGTTTTAAATGTCGTCTCAAAGCTTCAATAGAATAGATTAAAGGAAACAATTTTTCGTCATACCACAACATTGCAAAATAGAGACCAATCGGACTGGAACGCAACCCATTCTTTTCGCGTTCACATTCAAGCCAATTAAAAGCCAGGCTGCAAGCTTCAGTATCATTTCGGGCCAATGCACACACAGCCAATGCGCTCTCTTCGATAGTGCCCTGAATGCCAATTGAACCACCCCAGCTGCCATCATCGTTCTGCATTTTTAAAAGATAATTTTGAGCCCGGATTAGCAGCAACCCGATATTCTCCTTCATCCTGTCTCCCAAAGAATTACACAATAAACTATCTTTCAGATAAATAGTTACCTTGGCTGTTCCGTATACCGGATTTTTCAGATCTTTAGTATATTGATTTCCGAACCAAAGGGGAAACCATGAACCGTCTTCATCCTGAGCATTCCACAAATAGCCAATTGAACGTGCAACAGCTAAGTTAAGCGCACTCTTTAAATCTGATGATATTTTTTCTCCAAGTATTTCGAGCGATTTGGTCATTGCAAGGACAGCATGTCCGGTCAGATCAGCACAGCTGCTGTCAAATGGAAGCTTTGCCCACCCTTTGCAAAATGTCGGAAATCCGCCGTCTTTGTTCTGAAGTGTTGTCAGCCATTGACAACCGTTAATAATTGACTCAGATTCATCAGCTTCACCGCTATACAAATCCAACAACGCCAATATTGCGCCGCAGGTATCATCCACGTCAGGGACTGAACCCGATAAATTGGTCCATCCCCATCCACCCGGTTGGGCAAGGTTAAATGGATGAATATTTTTATATTGTATTGATTTTAAATGTGATATGAGTTTTTCTATTTGCGTGAATGAAAATTCCGTGGACATTTGATTTCCAAAGGCTTTAACAGCTAAAGTTGTAACCCAGGTTGAAAGGTCACTGTCTATCGGCCAGCTTCCATCCGGTCGTTGTTGCGCCCTTAAAAACTGCAACCCTTTAGCTTTAAAAGGATTATTGCCATATCCGGTTGTAATCAGACACATCGAAACAAAGGCGGTCAATGGAATAGCCTCCAGAAAACCCCCACTTTCAGGAACAATTTTCTCAAGTTTTCGTAAGCAGGGTTGTATTGCCCGATTTCTGATCCAGCTCATAACGGGATTATGGTGCTTCCTCGTTTTAAAAACAAATATTCCGACGGCAATCAATGCAGGAATAGCATAGCTGACTACCCGTAAATTGAAAAGACTGTACCATGAAGCCGGGAATAGTGTGAACTCAAAGGGTAACTGAGGGATTTTAGTGCAAGCCCTTTCATCCAATACTCCACATATAACGAGCATGGAAAGGATGGGTACCGAAAAAGTAAAGTCATTACCATAAAATGATAATATAGAAGAGGTTATACGATCATTTTTCAGTTCAATATTTTGTTTTCCAAGAAAAGATTCAATCCTGGCCAGAGAAATAACGGCAGTTTCATTCTCTTTTCCGCAATAGCTGATTGCAGCATAACAAAGCAGTGAGGTACTGACATTACTGCTGCTTTCCGGAGTGTCTCCGAAACCGCCATCATCGTTTGTATGGGCTAAAAGCCAATTTAATCCATTAATAACATATTGATTATCTGAATTATCCGCGTTTATTTTCAAGGCGACTACCGAAACAGCTGTTGCCAGCGCACTTGAAGAGAGTCTGCCACTCCAGAACCCATCCCCATTCAATTCGGATTTAAGCTGAAGGACCAATTCATCATATTGATTTTCAAGACTTTTCTGCATAATTACTTCAATTTTCCGCTAGTATCAGATCAACACATCGACCCTAAGGCTAATAGCCCGTAAAAAGTATATTCCACATCGGTCATGTAATCTTCTGAGGTGGAACGAAACCCTCCATTATGATACAAATGGTCAATAAAGCCAAGGCAATCAGGCTTTATTAATCTAATATCTGCTTCCAGAAAATGAAGTGCATACAACGCCACTCCTGTGGAAAGCAAGTCGTCCGAAGGGGCCCTATGCAGTGCTGCAAATCCGCCGTTTTCCCTCCTGAAGGATTGCAGAATTTCCATATTCACGGATGACTTTTTTCCGGCCATCGCCTGAATGACAGAATTTGCAGCAACTACCGGACAAGGGCTATTTTCCTTTACTAAAATCAATTTATTATATTGATTGATAATGCGTTGTAAATTCTTAAAATCCCCAAGATAATATAAGGCCAGGATACCCAAAAAACCGGAATACTCAGGTTGTTCTGAGGTTGAAGTTTGTAGATCAGAAACAATTTGTTTTCTCAGTTTCTCGCTTGTTTCATCAGAGCCATTAAGTTTTGAATAGAGAATTGCGCCACAATACAAATAAACACCGGACAAATCACTGTTTTGCACTATATTCATAACGTAATTCACGGCAGGCTTAAACACGTTCTTTACCGAAAGTGCTTCAGCGACATAGATCCCAAAGAAGGTATAATAAAGATCGGTTTTACCTCCCCGGTCAGCAAATCCGCCTTCATTGGTTTGCTGGCTAATTACAAAAGACCGGATTTCGGAAACCATCTCATCATCCAGTATTTGAAGTGCTTTTGCCAAAACCGGTTCCAGGAGCTTCGGATAAATCTTTTTTATCCTGGACCTGGCAGCATATTTATAGATACTCCTTGAAAATTTTTCCCAAAACCTCATACAATGCCAGTTTAAGCCCTAAATTGGAGAGATTGTTGAGACAATCTTTTGCCTCATTGATTATGTTGATTAACAGATCTTTTGTGGCCTCCGGTATCTGGTTTTGATCGATCAGATGATACAAAACTTCCAGATCGCCCGTTTTATAGGCTGCCAAAAATATTTCCGTTTCGGTGTCCGGAAGTTTTCCCTTTAACATCGAAAGTAGAATTGAAAATTTCCTGATTGCAATATCCCCTTTATGACCCTGGTAATCGGACAAATCATCTTTGATCTGGTAACCGATACCAATGAGCCGGCTAAAATGACTTAAGACATCCAGTATTTCCTTAGAAGCCCCGCCAATAGTAGCACCCAGCAAGAGCGATACTTTGAATGCTGCAGCTGTTTTATTTTCAAATAGTTCCAACATTTCATTGAGAGGAAGAATTTCATTGGAATGAATAGCAATTAATTCGGCACCCTGTCCGATAGTCAGACTCCGGTGCCCCCTTGAAACTATTTTGATCCCTTCTCGGATCATCTCCGGGGAAAGAGAGCTTTCCGAGATCAGCCTGTACCCTTCACCAATAAGGTAATCACCCACGTTGATGGCAACCGGGATTCCACGTTGAGTATGCAATGTTTCGACGCCATACCGCAGATCATCGTTATCCTCGATGTCATCATGAATCAGTGAGGCTTTATGGAAACACTCCACCGATAAGGCCAGCATATTCAGGATTGCAGGGTCAGGTTCGGTAACAAAAGCTTCATACGCCAGAACCGTAAAAAAAGGGCGTAATCGCTGACCTCCTGAAAGCAGGGATTCATATGCAATTATTTCAGTTTTGCTCTTTGCAACTCCCAAAATACGAATTAATTGCTCCTCCCCGAAAATTGATGATGACTTGTTTCTAAGATAGTTAAGGTTGAGCAACCGGACTGAAGGATCTTCAAGAAAATTGTAAATCTCATGCTTGATCCAGGTTGAATCTGCAGTCGTTTCAACACATCCGCAGGTAGTTAGGGGGATCCCAATCCCAGGAATGCTGTATTTACTAACAGAGGCAAACATTTTTTGTAAAACCTCCATACACCCGACACCAATAACGGCATCTACCTTGCCACTTTCAATCAGGCGCGTTGTAATCGTTGTTCCTTCTGTGACCAACGCTACATAGCCCAGATTTTCAGCTTCACGCAAAAAGCCTGAAATGCTGCAATTACCACATTCATTGCATAATAATCCCAATTCGTCTTGTTCTGCAGTGCAATAAGCGATATTGCGCAGACACTGTGGCAGCAGAAAAATCCGGCGGCTAAAGGGAATAGCCCCAACTACGGATCTCCAGATGGCATTTCCGCAGCAAACCATAATGAAAGCACGATACCGCTCCTCCCATTTTTCAGTTTCTATAAGCAAACTTGCAAAATGGAATAAACGATCATGGCTAACCGGAGGCATTACCTGGTGATTTAAAAAATAGGAATCTACCTTAGTGCGTATATGAGTCCGCTCAGATTTCTCTGAGGGTATGTCAAGCGTAAATATCGATTGGAACTCTGATGATTTCAAAAGAATAAATTTAGATTAAAAACACTCACAATTAACATTTTAAAAATCACAATTCTATTCTGTATTTATCCGTATGCGCCCAAACCAAAGAAGGCTCTTTTTTTAGCCATCCTGTATATCCAGTTTTTTTCAGGGATTTTTGGGCAACTTCCATGACTGCAAACGGGACATCCATTGGAAAGCTCTTCCGATAATCCGGGACGGTTTGAAGTATTTGCTGCCTGATAACTATCTGCAAATTCATTGAGCCATCGGGGATTTTCCATTAAGATGCATCCATGGGTTTGATGGTTCACCTGGGATTTAAATTCCTTTAAAAATGCGGAGTTTTCATAAACCGCCTTTAGGTCTCCCTCTTTGATATTATCACAGGAGAATTGGACCACAGGGCATGGTTCAATATCCCCATTTGGATTGATATGGTGGCTCAGCCCCTCAGCCGCCGGACAAAATGGCTCGCCGTCAGCTCCCCAGTAAGAATCGATCAGTACAAGTGGATATTTGGTCCGGCCATCAACCAGAAACTCTCTTAACCTCAATATTTCTTCCGGTGAGAGGGCTAGTTCGTAATGGGGATTTTCTCCTGTTGGACGATAGATATAATACCAAAGGTAGATCACACCACGGGAATGAAGCATCTCAATGAATTCCTCCGAAAGCGCCATCTCAATATTTGATTTACAGACACTTATTGCAACACCTGTTATTAATCCCATGGAAGTGGCAGTTTCGATCGCACGGATAGTTCGCTGAAAAACGCGGTTACTTCCCCTCCGAATATCTGCTACAATTTCATTTCCTTCCAGACTGATCAGCGGAGTGACATTCGCCAATTTCTTAAGCTCCGCGGAAATTTTCTCTGTTAGTAAAGTACCATTGGTAAACAACTGAAAATAGCAGTCTGGGTTCTCCCTGAAGATGCTCATCAAATCGTTGTACATCAATGGTTCACCACCAAGGATTCCAAAAAAATAAGAACCGTATTTTTTGCTGTCCGATATAATCTTATTAATTGTTTGAATATCAAGGCTCGAACTCTTTTCTCCCTTGGTAACCCAGCATCCCTGGCAAGCTAAATTACAGTCATCCGTCACTGAAATAAACTGGAATGCCGGAAAGATCTCCCCACGTAGCTTTCTTTTCTGAAATTTATTAAATCCTGAGATACCCTTCCATCCCATATTATAGGAGAATTTCCAAATACACCTGAGATCAGACTTTATAAAATTTCGGAGTAGAGACATCTTAAGGCTATTGTTAATTATCGGATTTTTCTGCGAGAGCTTGTGCCCGCTCATTTATAGCCTGTTGCATGGCTGTATTGCGAATTATTGACTGGCGCTTTGCTTTTCGCATTTCAAGGGCTTTATAAATATTGCTTCCCAATATGGCATCAATATCCAGATTTTGCCGCTTTTGCTCGGCCATTTCATCGATAGTCTCAGAACCTGCGATGGCTCCTGAATGCTCATACTTTGGAAAGACTATGGCTATTTGGGGACAAATCCGTGCGCAGGCCGGACAATTATTTTTGCATCCTTTTGGATTTACCACAACTACCTTATTTTTAGTCTTTTCGTATACGCCAAAAAGACAAAAATCGGCACATTGCCCACATGCAGTACACCTTGAATAGTCGATTACAGGGTACCATGAAGGCCAGGTACTTCCATATCCAATTTTTGAAACTACCTGATTGATAGATACTTCAGAGAAAAACGAAGCAACTGAACCAAAAATCTGCTGATTGTTAAGTTCTCTGAAATTAAGGTAACTGATCTTCCGGTTTTGATAGTCAATGCCACAGTTTTCCAGCAGTAGCCTGACCCCCCGGGGATAACAAGCGACGATTAAAGCTTCATCCGCAGCTAAAAAAAGATCGTAGGTTTCCTCTTTACGTTCAATAGCACAACCACACAAATCGGAAATCACGACATACGGGTGTTCCATCTGTTTCAGATAGGCTTCTATATCCTTTAAACGATCTGTTCCAATCAGATTCGCTCCACAATTGCAAAAAAATACTTTTTTTATCATGTTACAAGGAACCGATTTTTCATTGTAGAATCTGAAACAAAGATATGTTTTCGGGGGATAAAAACAAGGGAAGTAAAAAAGTGGGCATAAATTGTTGACATCGATTCCGATGTCAAATACCAAAAATATTCAGTTAAATTCGTTAAATTTAAAGATGATTTTCATTTAGCAAAAATAATCTGCGATAATCCGCGGGAAACCTTCGCCCGCTGATCCCGCTGATCAACGCAGAAATGCCCGAAACAACTTTAAATCTGCGTTAATCTGCGTTATCTATCTGCGGGAAAAACTTAACAAACTTATTTAGTTTCATTAATTTTAAATACATCAGCATACACCGGTTTATCGGTATCTTCAGACTGTTCAATCCTACGGGAGTAATCAGAAGGAACTTTCATCTTTTGAGGTCCGCGTTCGAATTCTTCAATAACGACCTGGAAAGGGGCTGTTTTGTAGTTGTGTGGCAGCCGAAAATCCGTCGACACTTTAAACCGGTTATTCACCACATCCCGCTCGGTTATTTCCAGTTCAACTTTTTCATCCCGGAGCTCTTTCGTGTTTACACCATCGTCAACCAAACCATAGATAGGTTGTCCTATGCGACTATCAATTAATGAGATCCGAATATAATTGTATAATTTATAGGGGTTGGAAGTGTCACTGTAAATCACACCGGTAATTGTCACCGTAAACTTAGAGTTCACATCCTCCTTTTTAAATTGAATCACGGTAGTTCGGTCGGGCATAAGCTGAATCATATCAGCCATAACCACGGGTGACAAGCAGACATCGGTATCCCCTTTGCAAACTGAATGGGGTTGATATCGTGCCAACGCGAGTTTTACAAACGGAAAATACATATTTTCGGATTTATCGCCAGATCGCAAAACCATTGCTGCCGATCCAAATCAAAAATCACCGGATAGGCTACAACATTAGCACGTGTACTTCCCATGTCCGGATACTGGACATTTTCATCAAAGGTTGGGTTCATCCTGAATTCCTGAGGTGCCGGACTAAACAGATCCGGTTGAGTGGAATTATGCAACGGATCGATTCCCCAATGGGTGAAATAACCGGTATATCCCTGGATAATTGAAGCGATAGTTGGCTTTTGGGGGGGAGAAGGCGGCAACAAAATTCCCAACATCCCGTCATCTCCCGTAGAAAACCATGGTCGTTTTAAATAGATGCGCAAGCCTCCTCCTAACCGCCGGTGCTGTATCGTATTCTGATCCTGAGTCTTATGCCATTCAAAAGTTGGAATCACATAATCAATTTCAGGAATTTTAGGTCGTGTAATACTCAGAATATTGATCTTTTCAATCCATTTGCTTTCCCGGACAGTATTCAAATCTTTGTACTGTTTTAATATTTTATCAAAATATTCCCGGTACCTGGAAGAAGCTACAATTTTGTAATCAACCCAACGGTGTTTAGTGTCACTAAAATGTTGAACAAGCGGATCAATGCGAAGTTCGATATTTTTCATAAAACTGAACCGGGATTCCTGAATCTCAAATTTCAGTCGGTTTGGAAGACTCTTTGGAGCAGCAAGCTTTTCTTTTTGAAGTTTTTCAAATGAAGCTGATTGCGTTTTATAAAGTGCATTTATCCGGGCAGCTTCAGGCTGTGGATTTAATTTAAAGTCAACTGTTGTTCTCCTTTCCAACTTAGGATGCGGTTGGAATACCAGTTTGGGATTTGCCTGCAGATCCAGTTTGGGGAAGGTGGGAATGGTCCCCTTTGTGATCAGATCATCCAAATAATTAACAGTAATATCCGTAATCGAATTAGTTCCTTGAGTCTGCTTGATGGTTAACGATATGCCATCATCATTCGATTCAGTCCACCTGGTCTGGTATTCAACCTTTTCTGTACTTTCGCCATGGACAAGAAACCGGGTGTTAATATTGGCAATAGTGTCTCCATAATTTCTTTCGGGGATCAGCGCTTGAATAACAGGTTCAAGAACTGGCTGCTGAACGGCATGAACCAATTCCATCTCGCGCGACGGACTAAGCATCCAATGTTGTCCAGAGCGGACAAGTTGTTCCAATTCAGCCTGATTTGAAGGTGACTTTTCTTTCACCAAACCCCACAGTGCCGAAAGTTCCTTGAAGTCCTTCTCCCTCCAGAAGGTGCTGAATTTTATTCTGGTCCGGAATCCTTTTGGAAGATAGATGGTGAAAGTCCGTTGAGACCCATCCCATTTGCTTCCGATTTCACCTTCTTCAAGTCTAAGTCTTACCAATCCAGCTTTATACCAGGCCTCCGGGATATCTATATTGGTCGATGATGGTGAAATCTCCTCGTTGGTGAAAAATCCAAACATCCTAGGATTAAATTCCTGGGTATGTGTATTTTCAAGACCATCAGCAATAAACAGTGCAACTCCGGCAGCCATCGGATCGGGAAGGTAGACAATTTCCACTTCGGAAGGCTGGTATACCTTTTCGGTGTTCTTCTTGTCCTGTGAATATACACCTTCATGGTTGGTTATCAGGTCATAAATTACTTTTGCTGCCACCGGATTATTTGAAAATCCTTTTTCAAACATTCCATGAGTTTCGGCCATGAGCTGGCTGTTTTTTGGAGGCAGTAAATACCGTTGTGAGAATTCATCAAAAACCTGATGACTCACCGGATATTTATTTTCATAATCCTTGGATGAAGTATCAAAATTGCTCCGGATCACCATACTCTCCAGAAATTCTCCGTCTTTTAGCTGATTACCATTCAAAATAATTGGGCTGGATAAGGGTTCAAAACGCATATAGCGGATGTTTTTACGAATTGTATCATTAACATCCTCGCTCTTCTGACTGAGTAAAACACTGTTCCCTGCCAAATCAACCGTGCGGATTCGTATCCGGTAATCTTTGCCAAAGCGAAGTTTCGGTAAAGTGCCGGGAACTAAATCCGATTGAGCATTGATCTTAAATTCAAGATCAGGATCGAAAGAATATTTCTTAAGCTCAATAGTTTTCTCTTTGTTTACGAAGTCCCGCTTATGTGTTTCACCCACTTTCAGCACATAATCATCAGCCTCATTGATCGCGAAACCAGGCTTACGTACGGATAAACTCCACCCCTCCCACCTGGCCAATGTTTCAGGGATATAAACATCATCCGGATTTTCCTGATCCTCAGCAATAGCAAGTTCAATATACCCTTCATCCGGTTCGATTCCTGCTACTGCATTTGGCTGATTACTCTCATTATACCAGGTATACTGATCCTAGCGTTGATGAATCGAATACCATTTGTCAGGATCATTTTCGTAAGCAATATCCATGCGGTATCCTTGTACAAGATCATTGGAATATAAAATATTAGCCGGTATCCTAATTTTGAATTCGCTGTTTAAAGGTGCGGCTGAAAGTAAATTAGTCTGAAGGTTAACACTGCTTATAATGCGTGAAAAAATATGTTCCGCCATCCCGTTTTTCGTAATGGCAATTCCTGCAGTACGTATCGATGGCAAGCCTTCATCCTCTGGTGGCGGAATAAATTCAATTTTATCAGTCGAAAAAGCCGGAGAAACAGGAAGACCTTCTATAAGAATTTGGGATTTCGACTGAATATTAGTAAGATTTATCTTGCTGTTAACCAGTAGTTTTGACTTATCCTCAAAATATTTTGCAACCTGTTGTACTTTATTCTCAGTTAAATTGCTCGTTTTCAAGGCGGCACCATCTGCATCAATCTGAACCACAGAAAATTCGTCGGTATTAATTTTCACAAAGCCTCTTTTAAAAATCGTATCAGCCTTATCTGCGATATAAAAACCGGTTTTGGTAATCTCATAAGCCACAGGAGGTGTTGAAACAATGGTTGTGGCATCCGATAATCCGAGCGAAACCGGTATGACATGAATGGTGCCAGAAGATGGAATAGGCTGGATATAAGGGATTTGAAAATC
>Ga0073936_10001226_pt1 | contig 39901 bp, 40 predicted proteins | sample AliMusrvi5mmetaG_FD_87041 | JGI IMG/M metagenome (GOLD analysis project Ga0073936, IMG submission 87041) | Freshwater lake bacterial and archeal communities from Alinen Mustajarvi, Finland, to study Microbial Dark Matter (Phase II) - Alinen... | ecosystem: Environmental > Aquatic > Freshwater >...
ATGGGTCACAATACACCAGTCGTTTTTCCAACGAACCGGGTGTTCGCCCCTCCTACATCCCGAACAATTATGTGGTGAATGGGCAGTCCACGCGGATCTACTATAACTCCATGTATGGCGGGTATGGCTATATGAGCCCGCTCACCCATGCCTGGATCATGTATGACCTGTATTCGGACCAGATGATGATGAACCGCATGATGTATTCACGCGGCTACTATTACGGCGCCCCACCAATGTATGGTGCGACGTATAATCCGCTGGCGGCGATTATCCAGGGACTTTTTACCTTCTTCATCGTGCTCCTCGTGCTGGTGGTCGTGATTATCATCATTGTGGCGCTGTCGCGCCGACGGCGCGACATAGTGGTGACCAATTCCTATGAAATCCCGACCGGTCCGTTTGGAGAAACCGCGACCGTGGTCGAAGAAACCTACTATGCGCCGGCGGCGTCGACCGCGTCCGCCACGCCAACCCCCATGCCGTCGACTGCGGCGTTGGAGCGCTGGAACGCCGTGACGCCTGGCGCGATCATCTCGCTCTCCGATGCGCAAGCGTTGCAGGACTCCATGGATGAAGGGCGGGGGGCCATGGCCCGCGATTATACCGTGGTCGAAGTAGACACTATCGAGGAAACCCACGGGTTGGCGGTGTGGAAGCTCTTCCGTCTGCAGGAAATCAAACAGAACCTGTGGCTGATGGCGAAGATCGTCGGCGACGAGGTGGCCGTTCGTGCCTATTTCGAGTTGCCGGAAGACCAGTTCACCCCCGGTTCGCGACGCCAACTCCTCGATAACGGGTGCCAATGGCTCTTTCAACCCCCCGCCGACCCCACGCAGATCAAACTCAGCGAACTGCGCTATACCACGGAAATTGAAGCCCCTGCCGAGAAGGGTAAACCGCTGGTCTACGGCATCAAATCGCAGGGGGTGATGACTGGTCTGCAGCATGTCGTTGCGCAACAAGGCGCGGCGCCGCTCGGTCCCACATTTATCACCCTGGCAGAGTATGAAGCCCCGGAAGACGCCACCGACAATCCGGAACTCTTGCTGCTGGAGTATGGCGGCGTGGCCGTCGCCCCTGGTGAACAGGACACGCCGGAAGGCGGCACCATCGTCCTGCTGCAAGGCGCTGAGCTGCTGGAATCGGAATACGATGTGTTGCCGGTGCGGAAATGACCTGACACGGCGATGGCGAGACACGCACTATTCACAGCGTGAATAGTGCGTGCCAGAACTCATTTTCTGAGATGAAAGTAGACGGTCGCGCGGGGTTTGGCGGCGTCGTGGGCGACGCCGCGGTTGCAGGCGCCGCAGACCAGGCGCATGGCGCCCGTGCCTTCCACATCATAGCGGGTGGGACGCCCGCAAAAGGGACAGTGGAGTTGCCGCACCGGCCCCGGCGCGGCCACCGTGACCACGATAAGGCCCGCGACATCGTCAGCACGCAGCGCCTCCGCCAGCAGTGTGGCGAAATACGCGGGTAAGCGACGCCTGGTATCGTCCGTGTTCATCGCCCCACCAACCCTTCACGCGGCCAGGTCTGCAGCGCCGGACACGGGCATGCGCCGTGCTCGTGTACGTAGGACTGCAGCGAGGGGTATTCCCGCCCGCAACTGCGGCACCCCACGCCCAGTGGTATCGCGCGCGGTTCGGGTGGCGTGGGATGGTCCGGCAAGAGGGTCATCAAGTAGGCAAAGAGCGCGTCCTCAACCTGCCATTCTTCCTGCGCCGCAAAAAGCGCCTCAAATCGTGTTCCGGCGTGCATCGATCTCCCCCTGTAGTGTGTTGGATGGCCAGTGCGTTGTGGTAATTTGTTGCGAAAGTATTGAAACTAAAAGTTGCAAAAAGTGAATTCCGTACCTTTACCCATCTCGCAAGATGAACCGGGTGCATGGACCTATATACGGAGTAGTTCACAGTGCGATAGCGGATTATTCGGCAGTAGCTACCCGGGATTCGCGGTAAGGCGAGAAGATGAGTTGCAACTTATAGTTTCAGTATAGCGGCTACTTTTAGTGTCGTCAACTAGTTTTGTGAAAAATAGTTTCAACTATTGACAGGCTCTGCAACTGGTATATAATAGGGTCATGCAACCATCAGTTGCCTTGCCGGAACGGTTACGGACCTTGCGCGCGGCGGCGAAACTGTCGCAGGATGACGTCGCGCGGCGCCTGGGTGTAACGCGCGCGGCCTATTCGAAATATGAGACGGGGAAGTCGTGTCCGAATCCGGATGCGTTGTGGCAGTTGGCGCAGTTGTTTGCGGTGACGATTGACGATTTGTTGGGCGTTGGGGGCGTACAACCGGCACGGGTGCCGGATGAGTGGTTGGCACAAGAATCGATTCCGACCGGACCGATGGTCCTGTTGCCGGTGTATGGCGAGATTCGCGCCGGCATCCCGTCCCTTGCACAACAGGAAGTGGAGAATTGGGAGATGGAGCAAGCGAAGAGTGTGATGGACGGCGAGTATTATTACCTCCGCGTGAAAGGCGACAGCATGATCGGCGCGCACATTTTACCCGGCTCGCTGGTGCTGGTGCGGAAACAGGACTACGTCGAAAACGGCGACATTGCCGTGGTCATGGTCAACGATGAGGAAGCCACCCTGAAACGCGTGCAATACGTGGACAAACACCTCGCGCTGATCCCGGCAAATGACAAATACCTGCCGGTATTCCTCGACGAACGCGACGTGCGCATTCTGGGCAAAGTGGTCAAAACCGAAGTCATTTTCACCTGATCCGGGGTCGCCAGACCGTGGTTCGCGGGGTGAAGCACGATATCGGTAGGGCGCGCGCTAAAGAGCACCGCATAATGGTTTCCCGCGCGGCGCCCCCGAATTTCTTCACCACCCTCTTGACACTGACCCTGCACATCGCTTATGATTACCCGGTTTCACCCGCCGGAGACAGCAGGTGCTGTGTGCATAAGGCCTTGCGAGGCCGCCTGCCGAGGTTGGAGCGAAAGGGGCGCATGCGCGCCTGACGCTGTTTCCTGTACGCCGTTGTCCGCCGGGCAGCGGCGTTTTTGCGTCTGGGCGAGACCATCTTGCAGGCAAAGGAGGTGACACAGTTGCCAACGCCACAAAAAGCGGAAATCATCAACGAGATGGTGCAGGAGTTAGGGCGCATCCAGGGCGCGATCGTCACGGATTACCGTGGATTAACCGTCGAACAGATCACCACGCTGCGCAAGCGGCTGCGACCGATCGGCGGACGCTACCAGGTTGTGAAGAATACCCTGCTCAAGCGCGCGATGGCCGAAAAGGCACTCCCGGATTTGGGCGCCATGCTGGAAGGGCCGAGTGCGGTGCTCTTCGCGGAAGGCGATCCCGTCGAAGCGGCCAAAATCCTCGCGGCGTTCATTAAGGAACTCCGCAAAGAGTTACCCCAGATCAAAGGTGGATTCTTGGGGAAACGTCTGATGTCCACGGCGGACGTCGCGAATCTCGCCACCTTGCCGCCCCGTGAGGTCATTTTGGCGACCTTCCTGGGCACGGTGCAATCGCCGCTCGCCAACCTGGTCAGCACAGTCGGTGCGGCGCTGACGAATCTGGTGGGGACCATCGAAGCCTACCAGCACAAACAGGCCGGCGCCTGATCCTGTCCGCTGTCTGCACAGCGCGCAGACAGCTTCGGCCAGCAGGCATACGCTGCATGCGGGCATGCAGACGATGGGCTGGTCCGCGGTATGCGCCGCAGCACACGAACCATTGCGCGGGCGACCCCGCACACATTTTGACAAGGAGAGATTCCCATGGCATTGACCAAAGACGAAATCATCGAGGCAATCGAGCAGATGTCCCTGTTGGACATCGTGGACCTGTACAAAACGATGCAGGACAAGTGGGGCGTGACCCCGATGGCCGCCGCCGCCGCTCCGGCCGCTGCCGGCCCCGTGGTGGAAGCTGAGCCGGTGGAAGAGAAGACCACCTTTGACGTGATCCTGACCGGCTTTGACGCCGCGAAGAAGATCAACGTCATCAAGGTTGTCCGCGAATTGACCTCCCTCGGTTTGAAAGAAGCCAAAGACCTCGTCGAAGGCGCCCCGAAACCCGTGAAGGAAGGCGTCCAGAAGGAAGAGGCCGAGGAAACCAAGAAGAAACTCGAAGAGGGTGGCGCGACCGCCGAAGTCAAATAGAAATGACCGGGGAGGGGCAGATCCTGCCCCTCCCACACTGTTCGCACGCCGCGCCGGGAGCAGGAAAGTCACGACTTCTTTGACACAGCGCGCGCGCGGTTGGTATACTTTCCGGTGCTCCACCGACGCGGTTGGGGGCTTTTTTCTTGTACGGGCAGGTCACGCGCGGCGATGTTCGAAGGTTTAGCGGAAAAATTACAGGGGCTATTCCAGCAGTTAGGCAAAAAAGGCCGACTGACGGAAGCGGATATCACCGAAGCCACTCGGCAAATTCGCCTCGCCTTGCTGGAAGCCGACGTCAACTACCGCGTGGTGAAGGAATTCGTCGCGCGCATCAAAGAACGCGCCACCGGACAGGATGTGCTGACGGGGCTGAATGCCTCCCAGCAGGTGGTAAAAATCGTCCGCGACGAATTGGTCGCCCTGCTGGGCGACAATGGGGGCGCACTGGCTACGGCGCCGAAAAGCCCCGCGATCTATCTGGTAGTGGGTTTGCAGGGCGGCGGCAAAACGACGACCAGCGGTAAGCTGGCCGCGCTGTTGCGCGGCCAGGGAATGCGCCCGCTGCTGGTGGCGACCGACGTGGCACGTCCCGCGGCGATCACGCAATTGCAGGTGGTGGGCGACGCCGTCCGCGTGCCGGTCTTTCAACTCGGGACCAAAGTGTCGCCGGTCGACATTGCGCGGGCCGCGCTGGTGCATGCCCGGGAGAATGGGTTTACCCATCTCGTCGTGGATACCGCCGGTCGATTGCACGTGAATGACGACTTGATGGCGGAAGTGGTCGCCGTGCGCGACGCGCTGGCGCCGCAAGAAATCTTGCTGGTGCTGGATGCGATGACCGGACAGGATGCGGTGAACGTCGCCGAGCAATTTAATGCCCAACTCGACGTGACCGGGTTCATCCTGACGAAAATGGACGGCGATTCGCGCGGCGGCGCGGCGCTCTCCATCCGCCAGGTGACGGGCAAGCCGATCCGTTTCCTGGGTCTGGGCGAAAAATATGACGCGTTGGAGACCTTCCACGCGGATCGGCTGGCTTCGCGTATTCTGGGCATGGGCGATGTGCTCACGCTCATCGAGCGCGTGGAAGCCTCGGTGGATGCCGAACAGGCCGAAAAGCTGGAACAGAAGCTGCGTTCGCGCACCTTTGATCTGAATGATTTTGCCCAGCAATTGGATCAGGTTACCCAGATGGGCCCGTTGGACCAACTGCTGGAGTTGATTCCGGGCATGGCGCAGATTAAACAGCAAATGGGCGGGCAACTCAACATCGACCCGAAGAAGATGACGCACATGCGTGCGATCCTCTCCTCCATGACCAATGAGGAACGCCGGCGTCCGGAAATCGTGCGCGGCAACCGACGCCGGCGCATCGCGCTGGGCAGCGGTACCTCCATACAGGAGGTGAATTTGGTGCTCAAACAGTTTGAGCAGATGCGCGAAATGTTTGGCAATCTGGCACACATGGATAAAGGCAGCAAATTCGGCCCGAAAATGGGCGGAAAAATGAAGTTGCCCTTCCCATTTTGAGAGAAGCTTGTCGGTTCCGGCTCGGATGCCGCGTTGAGCGCACGCGCTCCGCCCCGAGAGGAGCTGTCACCGGTTGGACTGCAGCGGAGGCCGGCCCGGCGAATAGTCGCCCACCCGGCCCGGGGCTTTGACCCCGCAACACAACGAGGAGAAGAAAACTGTGGCACTGAAAATGCGTCTGCGCCGTGTTGGCGCGAAGAAACAGCCGTCGTACCGTATCGTCATCGCCGATGCGCGCGCCCCGCGCGATGGCCGTTTTGTCGAGATTATTGGGCACTACAATCCGCTCACCGAACCCCGGACCGTGGTGATCAATGCCGAGCGTGCCCTCTACTGGTTGCGCAACGGCGCACAACCGACTGAAGTGGTGCACAAGATGCTGGTCCAGCAGGGAGTATGGGCCCGCTACCAGGGTCAGGAAGTCCCGGAAATTCCGGCGATACTCCCGGTCGTGGTTCCGGTCGTGGAACCTGAAGCGGCGCCGATTCCGGTTGACGAAACGCCCGCTCCGGTCGAAGCCGAAGCTGTCCCGGTGGAAGAGACGGCTGCCGTGGTCGAAGCCGTGGCAACTCCGGTGGAAGAAGCAGCAGCGGTCGTGGAAGAAACCCCGGCGGCTGAAGAAACTCCCGCCGAGTAACACCGCGCGACGGACACAGCTCCGCCGGAAAGGATGTCACGTGAAAGGTCTATTGCAGTATCTGGTATCCTCGCTGGTCGATCATCCGGATCGCATTACAATTCGCGAAACGGTGGGGCAAAAGAATATCGCCTACATCGTATTTGTCGACCCGGAGGATATGGGGAAAGTCATCGGCAAGTCCGGGCGCACCGCCAATGCCCTGCGCATTCTCATGCGCGCCGCCGGCGGGCTCCACGACAAGGCGATTTGGGTTGATTTTAATTTCAGTCGCGGCGGCGCCAGCTGAATCACGCACCGTATAACACGGAATGCCGGAGGCGCTGACGCGTTGACCCGGCATCCGTGCTCATCCCGTAGGAGAGAGAAGGATCCATGGAGACCTTACGTTTACGCCAGGATGTGGGCTTAATCTTCATCGTCACTGAAGAGCTGAAAGCCACGTTACTGGATGAATTGCATACCGCCGCCGAAGAGGTGCAGCGCCAGATCGACCAGTTCGATTTTCGCGCACGGCAGGCGTTGGCGGAATTACAACGCACGGATTTAACGCGCGCCATGGCGGCGCGCCAGCAGATTGACGCCGAAAAGCGCCGCCTGGAAGCGGTCAAGCATGAGTTGGGCGACCGCCGGAAAGAGATCGAGGCGCTGACGATCGGCGATGAATATCCGCGCGGCACCATTGAAGGCCAGGTCGACGTGTCGCTGGGCGACAACCTGTACGAGAAGCTGGCCGGCATCCAGATGGTCGTCAAGGACGGCATTGTGATCCAACTGCGCCAGCAGGCGGTGCGTCCGGAAGACATCATCATTCCGGATTCCCGAAACCAGCGCCCCGGTGAATGACGAGGCGTGGGAACTCTGCATCGGGGAGATCACCGCGCCCGTGGGGTTGCGGGGTGAAGTGCGGGTCCATGCGCTGACCGAACACCCCGAGCGTTTTGCGGAGTTGCGGAAGATTGGACTGCAGCGCGATGCGGGCCCGGTCCGCATCGTGTCTGTGCGTTTTGTGCGCGGCGATGGCTATCGGGTCGTGCTGGCGCTGGATGGCGTGGACACGATAGACCAGGCGGAAGCGTTGCGCGGCACGCGGATCATGGTGCCCCGTTCCTGGTTGCTGCCGCTGGACGAGGATGAATATTACTACGACCAGTTGCTCGGGTTGGAGGTGGTGACCACCACCGGCGAAGCGCTGGGACCGATCATCCAGATCTGGGAAACGGGCGCCAACGATGTATACGAAACGCCGCTGGCCCTCATTCCCGCTATTAAAGAGATCGTCTTGCGCGTGGATTTGGCCGGCCACTGCCTGATCGTGGAGCCGCGGCCCGGCTTGAAGAAGAGCGATCCGGGCACGTGAACTCTTGCCAGAAAGCCCGATCGCCGCTACTATGAAACAGTGATGCCGCTATCCGGCACGCCTCACGACGCGCTGCGTGCCATGGGAGATTATGATGGAGATCGATTGGAAAAACCTGTCCTTTCAATATTTACCGACCAATGGGTTCGTGCAAGCGACCTATGAGGACGGAATTTGGAGCGACCTGGAAGTTAAAACCGATCCCAACATTTCCCTGCATGTGGCTGCGAGTTGTCTGCATTATGGTCAGGCCTGCTTCGAGGGGTTAAAGGCGTTCACGACCCGCGATGGACGCATCGTCATTTTTCGTCCGGAACAGAATTGGCAGCGAATGTCGTTGTCGGCGGATCGCCTGTGCATGGCCTGTCCACCCGAGGCGCTCTTTTTGGATGCCTGCGTGCAGGCTGTCGCGATGAATCGTGAGTTCGTTCCGCCGTACGGCACCGGCGCCAGCCTGTATCTGCGCCCGTTGCTGATCGGCACCGAAGCGACCGTGGGCATCAAACCCGCCGCTACCTATACCTTTATCGTGATGGTGACGCCGGTAGGGCCCTATTACAAAAACGGATTTTCGCCGGTGGAAGCGGTGGTGATCGAAGGATATGACCGCGCCGCTCCTTTGGGCACCGGACAGGCGAAGATGGGCGGCAACTACGCGGCCAGTTTGAAGCCGAGTGCGATTGGCAAGAAAAAAGGCTTCCCCATCATCCTGTATACCGACCCGGCGCAGCATAAATATGTCGATGAATTTGGCACGTCGAACTTCATCGGCATCACGCGGGACCAGGTATATAAGACGCCGGAATCATCATCCATTCTCCGCAGCATCACTAACAAGAGTCTGCAAACGCTGGCGAAGGAGATGGGGATCGCGGTGGAATGCGCACCCATCGCGCTGGATTCGTTGGAACAGTTCGCGGAAGTGGGCGCCTGCGGTACCGCGGCGGTGATCACGCCGATTAGCGCCGTGCATCACGGCGACACGGTCTATCGTTTCGGTTCCGCGCAGGAGGCCGGACCGGTGCTCACCCGCTTGTACCAGCAATTGCAGGGGATTCAATACGGCGAAATTCCGGATACGTTCGGTTGGCTTTATGATGTGGACACGGCGTCGGTACCGGTGGAAGGATAACGGCGGTGGACGCCGCGCCGCGCTCCCCGTTGCGGGTCGATGTGATCGCGTTATTGCCCGAGGTGTTTACGGCGTACTGGTCGGAGAGCATGCTCGGGCGCGCGCAACACGCGGGATTGTTGCACTGCCGCGTGTGGCAATTGCGCGACTATACATATGATAAGCATCATGTGACCGACGATGCCCCCTATGGAGGCGGCGTCGGCATGGTCATGAAGCCGGAGCCGATCTTCACCGCCGTGGAAGCCGTGCGTAGTGATGAACCGCGCGAATTGGTGATTGTGATGGCGCCGACCGGCACGCCGTTCACTCAGGCGCTGGCGCAAGAACTGGCCGAGGGGTACGATCACTTGATCTTCGTCTGTGGACGCTACGAGGCGATGGACGAACGGGTGCATGACCACCTGGCGCAGCGTGAAATCTCCATCGGGGATTATGTGCTCACCGGAGGTGAGCTGCCCGCGCTGGTTGTTATCGACGCGGTGGCCCGGTTGCTTCCGGGCGTCCTCGGCGGCGAAGGCGCCGCCGATAATGAAAGTTTTGTGACGGGGCTCCTGGAGTACCCGCACTACACCCGCCCCCCGGTGTATCGGGGTTGGGCGGTTCCGGAGGTCCTTCTCTCCGGACATCACGAGGCGATCAGACGCTGGCGCCGGGAAACTTCCCTGCGTCGCACGCTGGAACGGCGACCGGAGTTGTTAAACACGGCGCCGTTGACTCTGGAAGACCAGCGCATACTGGATCGCCTGATGGCTGAACGTCGGCAGGGGGAAATTTGTAACGCCGACCTCTTAGCCGGGAATCAATCTGATGAAGAAAGTCAACTTCAATCTGATCAGGGAACTGGAACAGGAACAGCTCCAGCCGGGCCGTCCTGAATTCCGCACGGGCGACAGTGTCCGTGTACACTTGAAAGTCCGTGAAGGCAATCGCGAGCGCATTCAGTTGTTCGAAGGTGTCGTGATTCGGCACCAGAAGGGCTTGTTGAATGAGCGTTTTACCGTTCGCCGCGTGACCCACGGGGTCGGCGTCGAACGCGTCTTCCTGCTGCATTCACCGATGATCGACAAAGTCGAAGTCATCCGTCTTGGAAAAGTGCGTCGCGCGCGCCTGTACTACCTGCGCGATCGCATTGGCGCACGTGCCACGCGTATTAAAGAGCGCGGACGGGTATAATAGCACCAATAGGGGACGCGCAGTCAGCGCCGGCACAGCCCAGAAACTGCGCGGCGATCCCCACCTTTGCGCGGGAGCGGGAATCCTCCCGCTCCCGCGCATTATACATAGAGCCTGTCCGGAAGATCGGGATGTCTGGACGGACTCCAAGTAAAGGAATGTGCCGATGTCGCTCATTGATGAACCAGGATTTTCTATCGCACTGCTGGCGATCCTGGTCGGCCTTCGTCTTTTCTTCTATGTATCGCAACGTATGGTGCGCCCGGTGAACACGGCAGCCCCCGTGGGTCTGACGCCGGACGCCCCCGGCGATGAGTTGGTGATGACGCTGTCCACCGGCGCCATCGCGGAAACACCGGCGGCGACCGTCGCGCCGGCCACGGTGGCCGCGACCACCGACGCCTCAGACAGCCGTTTTTATGCAGAATTGTTGGATGCCGGCATCATCGCCGTGATTTTGGTCTTCTTCTTAATCCGCCCCTTCGTGCTGCAGGCTTTCTACATCCCCTCCGGCAGTATGATGCCGACGCTGCAGGAAGGCGATAAACTGCTGGCCACTAAGTTTACCTATCACCTGCGCGATCCGCACCGGGGTGAAGTGATCGTCTTCAATGCCCCCCCAATGGCGCTGCAGATGCTCGGGCAGACCTATTCCCCACAACGGCCCATGGAATATGTCAAGCGGGTGGTCGGCGTGCCCGGTGATCGTCTGCGCGTTGTCGCCAACCTGGGCATTTTCGTGAACGGGCATCGTCTGGACGAGTCGTATCAGCATGCGATCCCCGAATATGATTATCCGGTATCGGCCAACGGCGATCTATTGCTGCGCTCGGAAGTGGCGCAAACGCTGCTGCCGAATATCCGGGGGCGCGATCTGGTCGTGCCCAAGGGCTATCTGTTCGTGCTGGGTGATAACCGCAACCAGAGTCACGACAGCCATGCGTGGGGCCTGCTCCCCCGCAAAGCCGTGGTCGGCAAAGTGGCGTTTATCTTCTGGCCGCCGCGCCGCGCCGGCATTGTTCATTGAGTTCTCCAGCGGCGAGACGCATCTCCACCACACCGTAAGCTGCATTCCGCGGCTCAGGCAAAGGATCTCATGCAACAGAATATTCTGCTTCGTCTGTTGACGTATATGGAAGACCCGTGGGTGGTCTGGAGCATGGTGCTGGTGTTTATCGCCATCCGTGTCATCCATGCCCGCATGATCAAGCGTGAAGAACGCGACGCCGCTGCCGCCGCGTCTCGTCCCCGACGCGCGAGAAAAGAGATGGCGCCACCGCCCCCGTCGGCGCTCCCGGTACCGAAAAAGCGCGTGTCTCTGGAAATCATCGATACGCTGCTTATTGCGTTGATCCTGGTGTTTGGCATTGTGCGCCCGTTTTTGCTGCAGACCTTCTTCATCCCCTCCAGCAGCATGGAGCCCAAGTTGCTGGGCCCCTATGATCCGGAACACCCGGAGTTGAATCCGGGGGCCATTGTGACGGGGTACAAACATTCCGGGGATAAGATCATAGCCAATAAATTCGTGCTCCACTTCCGCGCGCCGCGCCGCGGGGAGATCATCGTCTTCCAGCCACCGGTCGAAGCCTACGAAGGCAATAGTTACGAACTCAAAGAACGCAGTTGGTTGGAGCACCTCCCCAAAATGCTGGCCACCGTGGCGCCGATGGTGGATCGCGAGGCGTTGCTGGCCTCACTGCCGACCGTGCCAACCCGTCGCGACGACTTTATCAAGCGCATCATCGGCGTCCCCGGCGATCGGATCCGCATTGAAGCCGGCAAAGGGATCCGCATCAATAACACCTGGATCAAAGAACCTTATCTGCTGAACGGGTTGTCACCGTCGACACGCACCTTCCCGCGGACGCCCCCGGAACCGAAGTATGTCGTGTCGCCCACCATTGATGTCAATACCAAAACCACCCTGTTCTTTAACGCCTCGGAGTGGTACGACTACAACGTGCTCTATCTCCAGCGCATCAAACCAAATATTGTCGAAGGTGATTTTATCGTACCGGACAATAGCGTCTTCGTGATGGGTGACAATCGCACGGACGGCGGCAGTTTCGACAGCCGCTATTGGGGCGTGGTGCCGTTCGATAACATCAAAGGTCTGGCGATCGCCACCTGGTGGCCACCGCAGCGGGTTAAATTGTTGTAACGGCAACACCCAAGGAGGGTGTTGATGCAACCTGGCGGGTAGCCTGATTGATAGGCAGCAGGATGCGGCCTGCACTGCTCTGCTGCGCAGGAGTTGGCCAATCCAACCGGGAGACCCCATGCCCCCACGGACTCGCGAATCTGAAGAGCAGCGCCGGCAACGTTTGTGGTTGGTCGAGCATGAGTGTCGTACCGCCGGCGCGCGACTGCTGGCCGGCGTGGATGAAGCGGGCCGCGGACCGTTGGCTGGGCCGTTGGTTGTGGCCGCGGTAATCCTCCCCGTTGATTTTTGCCCCGCCGGCTTGAATGACTCGAAACAGGTCTCGCGTGAACGGCGTGCGACACTGGCGGTGGAGATCCGCGCCGCCGCAGTGGCCTGGGCGGTGGAAGTGGTGCCGGTAGACCTGATCGACACCCTGAATATCCTGCGGGCCACCCATTTCGGCATGCGCGCGGTGTTGCAGTCCCTGCTCCCGTCGCCGGACATGGCACTGATCGATGGGTTGCCGTTGCCCGACTGCCCGTGCCCATCGCGCAATCTGGTAAAGGGAGACGCGCGCTCCGCCAGTATTGCCGCCGCGTCGATACTGGCCAAAGTCACCCGCGATCATCTACTCTGCGAACTGGACACGACATACCCGGGCTACGGGTTCGCCCAGCACTTCGGCTACCCCACGCCCGCCCACCTGGACGCCCTCCGCCGGCACGGTCCCTGCCCCGCCCACCGTCGCTCCTTCGCGCCGGTCCGCGACTGCATCCAGCCGTCGCTGTTCGCCGAAAGGCAACGCGAGGATGGCCCCTGTACCACACCTTGAACGATGTGGCCCATAAAAGGTACGCACACCAGGAAATCGTGTAGTCAAGGTGCGTAATTTCCGTTGTCCGGGCTATCCCGCGGAGGGTCTATCTGGTACAATAGGCCACCGCGCCACGAATGATTTGCCACCATGATAAACACCTCACTCGATCAGATTCTTGCCGACTTGAACGACTGCCAACTCGATGCCGTCACGCATGGGGAAGGCCCGTTGTTGATTTTTGCCGGCGCGGGCAGCGGTAAGACGCGCGTCTTAACCCACCGCATCGCCCATCTCCTCGCCTTGCGCACCGCCGCGCCGGACGAAATTTTGGCCGTGACCTTCACCAATAAAGCCGCCAATGAGATGAAGGAACGCATCGGACGCCTGGTGGGACGCGGCGCGCACCGCATGTGGGTGGGCACCTTTCATTCCCTCTGTGCGCGTATTTTGCGCGATCACGGCGCGGCCATCGGCGTCCCCCCGAATTTCATCATCTTTGACACTGACGACCAGCTCACCATCATCAACGACTGTTACAGCGACTTTCAGATAGATCCGCATCAATTAAAACCGACGACTGCCCTCAACCGCATCAGCAACGCGAAAAATGAGCTTATGACGCCGGAGCGGTTCGCGTCCGACGCGGCTACACCGCGGGAGCGCGTCATCGCCAAAGTGTATGCGCGTTATCAGGAGCGGTTGGCCGCCAATAGCGGACTGGACTTCGATGACTTGATTATGAAGACCGTCGAACTCTTTGACCGCAGTCCGCAGGTCCTGGACGGCTATCACCAGCGCTTCCGTTTCATCTTTGTTGACGAGTATCAGGACATCAATACGGCCCAGTATCAATTCGTCGCGCATCTAGCGCGCCACTCGCGCAATATCTGCGTGGTTGGCGATGACGACCAGTCCATTTACACCTGGCGCGGTGCTGACTCCCGCTTGTTGCTGCAATTTGAGAAAGATTATCCGGAAGCAAAAGTCATTAAACTGGAGCAGAACTATCGCTCGCCGCAGATGATTCTGGATGCCGCTTTCCATGTGATCTCGCAGAATCGCACGCGCAAGGAGAAACGGTTGTGGACGGAGCGCGAAGGCGGGGCGCGCATCCGTTGTTATAATGCGAATGATGAGCATGGGGAAGCTGCTTTTATCGCGCGCACTATTCGCGATGCCGTGCGGCTGGAAGGTCGCCGGCACAAAGACTTCGCCGTGCTCTACCGTATTAATGCGCAATCCCGCGTCCTGGAACAGATGATGCTCAGCCAGGGCATTCCCTATCGCATCGTGGGGGGACAGAAATTCTTCGCCCGCAAGGAAATTAAGGATGTCGTGGGATATCTGCGCGTGCTGTACAACCCCGACGACAGTGTCAGCTTGCGGCGCATCATCAACACCCCCACGCGGGGCATCGGCGCCACCACGGTCAGCCGTCTGGAAGCGTTGGCTACTGAACGGAATATGAGTCTGTACCAGATGGTGCTCGCCGTGGAACACTCCGGTCTGCCGGCCCGCGCGCAGGCCGCGGTGCAGCTCTTCGCCCAGATGATGTGCCGCCTGATGGCGTTGTCCGCCACGGTGGGGGTGACGGAATTAACCAACACGGTGATTGAAGAAAGCGGGTACGAGCGTGCGCTGCAGGACGAGAACACCGTGCAGGCGCGTACACGTTTGGAGAACATCCGCGAAATGCTCTCTGCCACCCAGGAGTTTGAAGCCGAGGCGGAAGACGACGAAGGCCGCAGCCTGCGCGCCTTCCTGGAGCAGGTGTCGCTGATCACCGACCTCGACGCGGTGAAAGAGGACGACGATGCGGTGACGCTGATGACGCTGCACGCGGCCAAAGGGTTGGAATTTCCGATCGTCTTCATAACCGGCCTGGAAGAAGGCGTGTTCCCGCTGGCGCGCGCGGTCATGAGCGGCGATGCCGCCGATCTCGAAGAAGAACGGCGCTTATGTTACGTGGGAATCACCCGCACCGAAGAGATACTCTATTTCACCATGGCCAGTAGCCGCACCCTGTTTGGCGCCACCACGTATAACAATCCGTCGCGCTTCCTGAAGGATATCCCGACGGCGTTGCTCGAGAACGTCGAAAGCACCCTTGCCATGCGCTCACCGCGCGAAACTACCTGGGATGAATCGGATGTCCGGCACTCCCCGGCCGCGGAAGTTATTCTCGCCACCGTCAGTAACCGCGAAGGCGCCACCTTCCGCTCCGGCGATCGAGTGCGGCACAATACATTTGGCGATGGCATTGTCCTTGCGATCCAGGGGAGTGGGGAACAGGCGAAAATCACCGTCAACTTCCCGCGCATCGGTACCAAAACCCTGGTGCTGGCTTATGCCACGTTGATCAAGCTGTAGTCGTCCCGCGCAACACTGCCCCGACCATCCCCGGGTGGAGCGCGCGCGACACGGCGACAGTCTCAGGGCTTGGTGCGTGCGCCGTGGGCTAATTGCATTCGGCCACCAGCGGGCCGGCCAATTCTTGCAGGAAGTACAGACGGCCGGGGAGGGTAGGCATGAAACTGCTGGGCACCCAGCGGTTGGGGCTGTACCGCAACGTCACCCAGAGGCTCATCCCCTGCCATTGCATGCCGCGACCCAGCACGCCGTCCGCACCGCCGATGATGCGGTCAGCCTGCAGAAACAGGCCGGGGCCAATGGTGTTGGCAGTGGCCGGCACCAGGGTCGTGCGACTTTTGAAGCTGGTCAAGGCGTTCTGCTCGATGGTCAACGGGTGCAGCCGGGCGCCCAGGCGATGGGTCTGGACCCGCCAGGCGGCGTCGCTGTCGAATTCCGCGGCGAAGTGCGGTTCCCAGAAGGCGATATGGAAGACGCGGCCGATGCCGAAGACCACCTGTAATTGCGCGCCTTCCGCTTTCAGCGCGGTAATGCGTTCCGCATAGGTGGGTAACTGTGCGCGGGTGGCGAAATGGCGCTGGGCTTCCGGAACGGTCAACGCTCCCAGTGGCCCATAAAACGCCTCTTCCATCGCATAGCGGAACGCGGCGGGATTGTCCGGGGGCAGTGTGTTGCCGTCGGCGTCGCTCCACTCATCCATGTTGAAACCAAACACATGGTCGCAACAAATGCCCCATTCCCGCAGAAAGTAGACGGCCCAGCGATACATCCCCATCGGTCCCACCGGCAGAATGAGTGCCAGCTTGCGACCATTCTCACGCGCGAGTCGAATCTGCAGTGCGATGTCGTGGCCGAGGACGGTGTCGAAATCCGCCAGCGACGCGCACGGGGTGGGCTGGAATTCGGGGTGCCACCAGGGTTGACGATCGAGAATGCGCTCCGGCGCCTGGTCGCAGCACGCATCGATCTTTGCCAGATCCCAGCCGTCGGGATAGAACTGCTCAAGCAGCGAGCCACGCAGCGTCGACATCAGGTTGATCGCGTTGGGCATCGTCATGAGGGTGCTCCTTTTTGAGGTGAGTGCAAGCGCTAATTTGGGACACGGTCTACTTAGACGCGGTGTCCGTCGCGACCTCCGTCGTCTCGGGCGTGGGCACCGGGGTCGCGACGACGGGTTTCACACCGGTGAGTTTTTCGATTTCGTGTTGTGCCACGTCATCGGTAGGCTCTTCCTTCAGCACAAGCTGCCAGAAGGCCAGTGCCGCATCGTGCTGCCCTAGATGTGTCAGGGTATGGCCATACATATGCCGTTTTGGCGAAGGCAACCCCAGGTCGACCGCCTGTTTGAACCACCGCAACGCTTCGGTATCGTTGCGTTTATTGAAGTAATACAGACCGACCTCGAAGTAGGCTTCCGGATTTTTCGGCAGCGCGGCAACCATTCGCTGACGCATCGCCGCGGCTTCCTGATCCTTCTTCAAACTGAATAAGAGCAGGGCCGCATTCGCGTAATTGTCAAGGTTTGTGGGGTCGAGTACGATCAGACGGTTCCAGGCATCGATCGATTTCTCCCAGGCGCCATCGTGGTAGAATTGATCGCCGGCGCTCTGGTTCACGCGGATGAGTAAATTGGTGATCGCCGTCGATTGTACCCGAAACTCGGCGACGGTCGGTGGCGAGGGTGTTTTGGGCGGTGCGGCCCATACCGGCGCCGCGCCCAGCAGCAGAACCCACAACCAGCGCATCGTTACGCCTCTTTCCGCGTCCCGGCAGCCAGCGCCGCGGCGGCAACAGCCACTTTCGCCACATCGAGGAGGATGAACGGCTGCACCCCCAGCGTGAAGGCCTTTGCCGCGCCCAGGCCGAACGGCCACGCCATCCAGGCCCACCCACAGCCGTAGATGAGCGCTACAGTGACCAGACCCGCGGTGCATAAACCGACCAATTTTAAGCGATAGGTCGTCTGGTTCAGGTGTTGGGCCATCCAGCCGAAGAGTATGGTCGCCGGTAGAAAACTCAGTAAAAACCCACCGGTGATCAGCGCAAAGGGCACCCCGCTGCCGCCGCCCATAAAGACCGGCAACCCGCACGCGCCCATCGTCAGATACTCCAGCACGGCCAGTGCACCGACGCGCGGCCCGAGCACCCCGCCCAGCAACAGCACCCCGAGCACCTGTAGGGTGATCAACACCGGTGTCCCCGGCACGGGAATACGTACTTGCGTGAAGAGTACCAGGCCGATCGCGCCCAGAATACTCATGGCAAGGTCGATCGCCAGTGACCGATCCCGCAACTTTGGCAACACGCGCGTCCACACGGACATCGTGGCCTACCTCCCCTGCATAATGCAGCGTATTTCAATATATTCTATCCGCCGCTTCACCGTATCGGCGCGCGGTCGGCATCCGGTCCCTTGTTATACCCGGCTTTCGCCTTCCCGGTCAAGTGCGGCGGGACGAAAAGCCCGAGATTCTTTCTTCAGCGAAGACACGAAGGGAATGGCTCCCCGGCGTCGAAGTAGAGAAATGTGACACCGCAGATATTACCCCGCGATGAGATTGTTGTGTTCGGGCGCGACTTGATCGTGCAGGAGGCGCAGGCGCTGTTGGCCATGGCTGAACGGCTGGATGACGCCTTTTCGCAGGCGGTCGAGTTGGGGTTGGCCTGCCGGGGACGGGTGGTGACCACCGGCATGGGAAAATCCGGCGCGGTGGCGCGAAAAATCGCCGGCACGCTGGCGAGTACCGGCACACCGTCGCTCTTTCTGCATCCCGGGGAGGGGGTGCACGGCGATTTGGGCATGGTGACCATGGGCGATGTGTTGCTGGCGCTTTCCAACAGCGGGGATACTGAAGAGTTGAATGCCATTCTTCCCGCCATCACGCGCATAGGCGTGCCGATCATTGCCCTCATCGGACGGCCGGATTCTCCGCTCGGTCGCGCCGCCACCGTGGTGTTGGACACCAGCGTCGAGCGCGAAATTTGCCCGTTCAATCTGGCGCCGACCAGCAGCACGACGGCGCAAATTACCATGGGCGATGCGCTGGCCATAGCTATCATGCGCCGCCGAAAATTCACCTCGGAAGACTATGCACGTCTTCATCCGCGCGGGGCACTGGGCCGGCGCCTGTTGCTCACGGTGGGCGATGTGATGCGTACCGACGACAATCTCGCCACCGTAGCCCCGCACATGTTGTTGAAGGATGTGCTCTTCGCCATCACACGCGCGCACGCCGGTTCCGCGGTGGTGCTGGATGACCAGCAACACCTCCTCGGTCTCATTACCGACGGCGACCTGCGCCGCATCCTGGTCCTCGATGAGGATGCGTTGCGGAAACCCTGTGAGATATATCTTAACCGTGAACCACGGACCACCACTCCCGATCGTCTGGCCGCGGAGACGCTGCAAATTATGCAAGGTCCCCCGCAAATCGGCGAAATGCCCGTCATCGACGCGGACGACCGCGTGGTGGGCATGCTCAACTTAAAAGACTTGCTGCAGGCGGGTATCGTCTAGCAGCCCGCTTTATTCGCGAAGCGAATAAAGCTACAGCCTTCAACCAGCTTTATTCGCGAAGTGCATACCTGATGGGCGAATCCTCGCACGATGTCTGCGTTCTTGCATAATACGAGGGAGCAGACCGGAAAGTGAGAAGCACGTCATGCCCGAAATAGTATTTTTAATTGAGGAAGTTCCCCATGGCGGCTATATCGCGCGAGCCGTCGGCACGGCGATATTCACGGACGCCGACACGTTGCCCGAATTGTCGGAAGTGATACAGGACGCCGTGCGTTGTCATTTCGCGGGCCAAGCACGCCCCTCTGCGATCCGCCTGATTTTTGTTAAAGAATACTTGCGTGAAGAAGTGCTCTTCCCTGAATCGCATGATCTACTTTAGCCCGCATTATACATGAACACGTGAATAATGCTTCGCTACTTGAAGATCCTTTGAAGCGGAGGTGACGGTGACATACGAACAAACACCACGGCATGCGCCTCCCCCGGCGATGTCGGACGGGCATTTTGACGTTGAGGAAGCCAAAGATCTGCAGACAACGGACAGTGATATGTTGGGGGTGAATACGGCGACGCGTGCAATGCCGGCAGCATCCGACGCTCAGATTTCCCGGGCAGTCGATTTTCGTCTCTACCTCATCACGGATCGTACACAGACCTGTGGCCGCCCGTTAGTGGCCGCCGTGCAGGCCGCGGCACATGCCGGGGTAAAGGCGCTGCAGTTGCGCGAGAAGGATCTCGCGCCGCGCGAATTGTATAACCTGGCGGGTGAACTCCTCACCGTGCTGGCGCCGTACCGGGCGCAGTTGCTAATCAACGATCGGGCGGATATCGCCCAGACCCTGCCCGCAGCAGGGGTGCACTTGACCACCACCAGTCTTACGCCCCTGGTCGCCCGGCGTTGTCTGCCGCCTGGCGCGCTCATCGGCGTCTCCACGCATACGCTGACGGAAGCGCGGTTTGCAGAGACGGAAGGTGCGGATTTTCTGACCTTCGGCCCTGTCTTTGCCACGCCGGCGAAGCTGGCCTATGGCGAGCCGCTCGGTCTGGAAGCCTTGCGCCAGGTGTGCGCCGCGGTGACGATCCCGGTGTTCGCGCTGGGCGGCATCACCCCGGAGCGCGCCGCGGCTTGTCGCGCCGCCGGCGCCCACGGCGTGGCCGCCATCAGCGCCTTGTTGCATGTTCTGGACATCCCCGCCGCCGTCGCGGCCTTCGCCGAAGCATTGGGCGGTTTGTAGCTCGCGAGACAACGCGCTCTTCATTTTTGCAGTGCTGAAAGGAGCCGCATATGGCAGACTGTGACAACAAAAAGAAGAACGAGCAGCAGTGTAGCTGTCCGAATAAAGATTGCACGCGGCATGGCGTGTGCTGTGAATGTGTGCGCTATCACCGCGACAGCGGTAATCTTCCGGTGTGCCTGCGGAAATAACGGGGAGGGCCATGAGCCTCGCACTGTCTGAATTACCCGAGTCGGCGCGCGGGCCCTGGTCGCGGCGGCATCCGCTACTCGTCGATGCGCTGGCCGCACTGCTCGTGCTGGTGGTCGGCACGGTGCTGTTTCGCGTCACCAATCTCGACCTGACCATCGCCGGGCATTATTTCGCCTGGGGGCCGGCGTTTCCGGGGGCGAATTGGCCGCTGGGGGACAGCGCATTGGCTCGCGCAGTCTATAAATTCGGCACCCTTCCCGCGTTGCTGCTGGGGGTTGCCGGCCTTTTCGGCGCGCTCGCATCACGCTGGGTGACCGCCTGGCGTCCCTATTGGCGCGTCGGCCTCTTTGTCTTTCTCTTCGTGCTGATCGGCCCCGGGTTAGTGGTCAATGTCGTCTTTAAAGATCACTGGGGCCGCCCGCGCCCGCGCGAAGTCGTACAGTTCGGCGGCGCGCGCATCTTTCTACCCGTCTGGCAGAAAGGTCCGGATGACCAGGGTGGCTCCTTCCCCTCCGGCCACGCCTCCATGGGCTTCGCGCTCATGGCGCCCTACTTCTGGCTGCGCCGCCGCGTGTGGAAGCAGGCTGTCGAGTATCTGCTCCTCGGCCTCGTCGCCGGCCTCATTCTCGGCTATGTGCGCATCATCCAGGGTGGGCACTTCGCCAGCGATGTGTTGTGGGCGTTCGGCTTCGACTACCTGTGCGGCCTGGGACTCTTCTACCTGCTGCGTTTTCCGGAGACATCTTCCCCAGAGTGATTCAACTGCCACGGGAAAATACTATTGGAAACGAATATGTGAGACAAGGGGTCGGCCCCCTTGTCTTATTGCTAACGCATGCCTGCGCCGTTGATGAGGTGGCGCAGGCATGTCGTGAGCAGGGAGCCTGGGAGTTACTTATTGCGGAGGGATTGCTCCAACCGTGCCAGACGGGCTTCGACATCCGCTCCTTTTTGGCGTAGTGCCTGCAGATCAGCGCGCTGTTGCTCGATGATCTGCTGTTGTTCTTTGATCGCTTCAACCAGTACCGGCGTCAGGTTCGCATACGCGACCGAGCGGTTCCCTCGCGCATCGGTGGCCACCAGTTCCGGCAACACCGTCTCGACTTCCTGGGCCAGGAAGCCGACTTGCCGGCCAGCGCTCAGGTGGTGTCCGGCCGCATACGCAGCTTTCCAGTCATACGACACGCCGCGGAGCTGCAGAATATGATCCAGTGCCTTGGTTAGCGGTTGGACATCCGTCTTCAACCGGGCATCTGATATTTCGGTCAGTGAGATGCAGATCACTTTCCCATTAAAGATGCCGTCGCCATCGACATCCAGGCTTCCGCCGAAGAAGCCGCCGGTACCGACATTGACCCCACCGCCGACATTGAGCTGGTTCGCCACCGTGGCATTGGTGCGCACCTGCAAGGCGCCCACTTCGGCGCTGTGCGCATTCAACGCGGTGGTTTCCACCCCCGTGACATCATAGACCTGGAGCTGTTTGGCGGTATCGATACCGAGGTAGACATACCGGCCTCCTGCCGCGATACATGAGGGGGAGGACCCGCTGGTGGCCGTGGTGATGATTGCCGGATGCGCCACATCTGCGACGTCGACAATCTGCAATCCCTGTATAAGATTCGCGATAAACGCATAGCGTCCGGCGACGGTGATGCCTTTACCCTCGGTAGTTAAATTCACCGAACCTGCCAGTGCGGGATGCGCGGGATCCTGCACGTCGATAATTTGCAGCGTGGCGGAGGTGATATACACATACCGTCCCTGGACGGCGAGCGCTTTCGGAGAGCCGGTCACGCCGATAGTGCCGGTCAGTACCGGCGCGGAGGGATCGGCAATGTCGATAATCGCCAACGCCCGGCCATCCAGGTCCACTTCATAGGCATAACGGCCGGAGACAGCCACGGCATTGGCATAGGTGCCGGTCGGTATAGAGGTCAGGAATATCGGATTGGTTGGATCGGTGATCTTCACCACCTGCAATTCGCTGATATTCTTCGCTGCCGCGGCGGACCAGAAGGAGTTTGCGACATAGGCATACTGCCCGGCGACCGCGACCCCCGTGGCCATGAAGTGGGTCAATTCAGCGCTTCCGGTAAGCATCGGGTAGGTGGGATTGGAGACATCGATGACCTGTAACACGTGGGCATCGGCGTTCGCCACATACGCATAATGTCCGGCAACCGCGACGGCCGTCGGATGACCTCCCAGGGTAATCGATCCTAAAATAACCGGATGCGCAGGGTCACCGACATCGATGATTTGCAACATGGGTGACGACGCGCCCACGACATAGGCAAAGCGTCCGGCCAGCGCTACGCCAGCCGGCGTGTTGGGCGTCCCGACACTCCCGACTGCCGAAGGAACTACGCTTGGTGACAACAGGTTTTGGAAGATGCCGGTGTAGGCATTCAGCGCATTAGCGGCGATCGAGGGATTGGGATACGTGCCGGTTAGCGCACCGCCCGCCGCTCCGGATAAGGTTCCCGGAAGGCCTTGCGGTCCGGTCGCACCGGTGGGTCCCGTGGCGCCGGTTGCTCCCGCGGGTCCGGCAGGTCCCGTGAGTCCGGTTGGCCCCATCGGACCTGCAGCGCCAGTTAGGCCCGCAGGCCCTGTGGCCCCGGCAGGACCGGCAAGTCCGGTTGGCCCTATTGGTCCAGCCGCGCCGGCCGGCCCCGCGAGTCCCCGTGCCCCGGCAGGTCCCGTGACTCCGGTGGGCCCTATTGGCCCGGTAGCACCGGTGGGCCCTGCGGGACCCGCTGCCCCCGCTGGTCCGCGCAACCCGGCAAGGCCCGGGTCACCCTTCAGTCCTTGCGGTCCGGAGCTGCCTTTCGGCCCCGCCGGCCCGGCTGGGCCGGTCGGCCCTGAGGGCCCATTCACCCCTTTGATACCCTGGGGTCCGCTGGGGCCCTGTGGTCCCGCAGCCCCGGCCGGACCAGCGGGGCCACGTAGTCCGCTCGGGCCGATTGGACCCGCCGGGCCGCCGACCAGCGTGATGTCCAGGGTCGCCTGATGACTGGTCGCGGTAGATTCTTTCGTGTCAAGGGAAAATAACTCGTTAGAGGCTTCAGAGCGCAATGCCAGGCCATAGTTCGAAGAGGGGGTGTTCACCCAATTAACCACGGCCCGTGTGACATCGAACTGTACGAAGCCGTCCGGTCTGGTACACTCGGTCAGCATGCGAATGCCGCGGTTAATGGGCGGGCAATTATTGTAGGTCACCAGGTTTTCCACCCAGGGCGCTGTGAACGGGTAGGCGGCAAGAGGGCCATGCGCCGAGGCAGGATCACCGGTGACATACACCGATAATGTCGCCTGTGCGATACTCGAGCCGCGTGTCCCCAATGGCAAGGCCGATAGATCGAAGAGCAGCAAGGTAAACATGTCTGCCTGATCAGATACGACTGAGTTTCCCTGTGTGCCGTAATTATTATCGCGACCATACCCTCCGGCATTCAACACATAGGAATCAGCGACCAGCGGGCAATTGACGGCACAGGCCATCGGCATCAGCAAGAGCAGAATACCGGCCAAACAGCACAGGCGTGAGACAGCTAATGCTGCGTCAAGCAAAGAAGAGCGAGGGCGCATGCTACATACCTCCTGAATGATGTCGATACGGACGGCGTCCTTGAAGTGGTGAAAATTGCGTAAACCACTTCGCGCGCTTGACGCGGTATTCGCTGTTACGTGGCAAAAACCTTCATTCTCCTGGTGAATAATGTGCGTTATCCACGGTGCAGGAGCAGAGGAGAACCTGTCGCGGCCATATAGGGAGAGCAAAGCTCGTGTATGCAAATACTTCCTATCATGTCTCAGTATTTCGTTACGACACCAGTTTGACGGCGCCGGTGGGCAGGAGTAAGATGCAACCAGAGGATTACTGGAGTCGTGTTTACGGATAGGACACAATACATTGAAGGAGCGTACCTATGAATGCTGCAGTCTCCCGTCTGATGATCGCGGTGGTTACCCTGGCCCTTCTCGCCACCGGATACATCCTGTTCTACCCGGGCATCACCTTTGCTGAGACACCACTTGCCAAGGGACCCGCGACATCGGGTTTTCCGCAGGAAGGCACTTTTACTGTTGATCCTGCCCACACCTGTATCGGTTTCGATATTGGTCACTTGGGTCTGTCGCGGGTGCAGGGTCGGTTCTCCAAGTTGGTCGGTTCGTTGCACGCGGATACCAGGAACATCGCTAAGTCAGGCGTGAAAATTACCATCGACGCCGCGTCCATCGATACCGCGGTCGCCCCGCGTGACGCCGATCTCCGCTCACCCAACTTCTTCGATGTTGCGAAGTACCCCACGGTTACGTTTGCGAGCACAACGGTGAAAAAGCATAAAAGCGGCTTTCTTGCTGTTGGTGATTTAACCATCAAGGGGGTAAGTAAGCCCGTGACCATCAAGTTCAAGGCCTATGGTCCGATCAAAGACCCGTGGGGCAACACCCGGATCGGGGTGGTCGCGGAACCGCTCGTGATTCATCGCTCTGACTTCGGGATGACCTACGATGCGAACACGGTCTCTGACGACGTCACCATCAGGCTGTCGCTCGAAGCCACACTGGACAAACAGGGATAGTCTCATCAGACCGATGCCGATTGCAGATACTGCCAACGACGACATAAGTTGGTTGCGTGTCGGTCACAACTGTCACCACAACCTGATCATGATTCGCGCGGATAAATCACATCGCCCCGCCTGCACCAGGCAGGCGGGGCGATGATTGTTCTTCTTCACACAACCGCTGGTCCCGCAGGGGCCGGCGGTTGTGCACGGATACGTTGTGGATTAGAAGGAACCGAGGGCGATGCCGTACTTGCCGGCCAGATAGGCTTCCGCCGCCATACGCTCTTTGCTGGTAACCACGCGGTTATAGAAGATCGCATCACCAAGCGAGCCGGCAAATCCGTCCTGGCCATCGTTACTATCGATGCGGGTCGAGCCTCCCGGTACACCGCAATTGAGACCCATGCCCATATAGGTGTTGGCATTCGCTGGGATCGTGCGGCCATAGTTCTCACGCCAGGGGGCATGTTGCCCATTGACGTACAGATCCAACTGACCAGCGGAGAAGACGAAGGTGATTACCTGCGGCTTGCCTACCGGGAAGGTGCCGTTGTTTGCCGGGCCGGCCACGTTCCACCCATCGTTGGCATTCCACGGGCTGGAGCCGCGTGGGCATTCGTTGATGTAGACGTGCGGGCTATAGGACAAATTTGTAAAGCGCCACTTGGTGCTATCACCGACAAAGAGGATGTTCCAGCCATTGTTCGTGAGCGTTTCCACGAAGGAGACGGAGAAGTTCGTCGGGCCCATATCGAATCCCAGGAACGCCGGGGTGGTGTAGAACCCGAAATTGGAGCCCGATAACGCGATTCCCTGGCTGGCGCCTAACGTGGTCAATGCCGGAGCATGTCCGCTGCCGGCGGCGTAGGCCGAACCAGTCCAATAGGTCCCCATCCACTTGTGCGTGCCATCTTTGGCAAGCCAGTCGCCGGTGCTCGTGCTATATTTCGACACGTCGAACCAGGCGCTCGGATTGGAGAAGTTGATGTCCAACGGCAACGCGGAGAGCGCTACGTGGCCATCCAGGTAGCTGAAGATGTAATTTGAATTGTGCCGGGCGTCGAAGTCGTTCAGCGTCGCGGCGATGTTCGCCAGGGTGCCGGCAGTGCCGCCCACGCCGTCGCCAGTGCATTCCGCTGTGGCCGGGTTGGCAATTTCCCCGAGTGCCAGCCCGGCGATGTATTTGCTGTATGCATAAGCATTGGGAATCTTTGTGCCGGCGGTGGGGCACTTCAACACGCCACGGTCCAGATTGATGCTGCCCCAGATAGTGTCGGCCGTGGGAAGCAATTCGTCATGATCCTGGGCATACATGGTAACGGCCAGCACGATCTGTCGCTGGTTGTTCAGACATTGCGTCTGCCGCGCCTTCTCGCGTGCCTTCGCGAAGACAGGAAAGAGAATAGCGGCCAATATCGCAATAATGGCGATTACAACGAGCAACTCAATAAGTGTGAACCCCTGGTAACGACGTAACATGCGACCAATTCCTCCGATCAAGTGGATTGTTCCTGATCCGCATTAGTTATATGTTTATGAATAATACGGGTCAGAAATTATTCTACGTATTATGACATACGGTAGGTCGGTTGTCAATAGATTGCGTTTGGTCCTTGTCAGAGTGAACCGTCGACGGGTATGCGGCGACAGGAAAGATCGGTACCAGCGCCAACGAGGCTTTAGCCACTGGCAGCTAACCTGCTTTATTCATACGTTTATGGATAAAGCAGGTTAGCGCATGCAGCGGGATTGGACGTTTGTTACGGCAGGTTCATGGTTTTCGTTTCTTAATCTCCTTCTGATATTTGCGCACCTGCTTCCACTTGCTGCGTTCTGCTTGCGCGGCAGACTGGTGCAGACGGAGTTGCAGGTACTGCAACTCGCGGCGGAGTTGCTGGTAATGGTCGTAATGCCGGTCATCGAGGGTACCGGATTGGAGGGCGTCCCGCACGCAGCAACCGGGTTCATGCTCGTGCCGGCAATCAACGAATCGGCAGCAGGCGGCCAGCGACTCGATATCGGTAAAGGCCTCCTGCAGGTCATCGTCGTCCGCCCAGAGCTGCATTTCGCGCATACCGGGGGTGTCGATGATCATCGCGCCCGAAGGCAATAGAAAGAGCTGGCGGTGCGTGGTGGTATGGCGGCCATGGCTATCGGTCTCCCGCACCTCCTGTGTACGCTGGGTCGCGTTGCCGAGGAGCACATTCAGCAGCGTGGATTTGCCCACGCCGGAGGAACCGAGGAGCGCCAGCGTCCGGCCTGGCAGCAGGTAGCGGTCGAGTGCCGCTATCCCCACGCCGGTCGGCGCGCTGACCGCATGCACCGCCACGCCGTGCGCGACGCCGGCTACCTCGTCCACGCGGTCCGCGGTTTCCACACAGAGGTCTGCTTTAGTCAGGAGAACCACCGGCTGTGCACCACCGGCGACGGCCTGTACCAGGTAGCGTTCCAACCGCCGCAGGTTATAGTCGCCGTCCAGCCCCATCACGAGAAACAGTGTGTCGATATTGGCGGCAACCAGTTGCTCGCCTGTGCTTCGCCAGGCTTGCTGGCGAGAGAACTTACTGGTACGGTGAAGCACGGCATGTATGACGGCCTGTTCCCCCACCAGGCGAACCGCGACCCAATCGCCGACTACCGGCAGGTCTTCGCGATTTTCTACCACGTGGTACAGACGTCCGGCAAGCATTGCCGGCACTTCCCCCACCTCCGCGGTGACAACGGTATAGAGATTTTTTTGTTCCAACGTCACACGTGCGGCGGTCAAACCATCCGCCCGGTACGCGGTAAATTGCCGGGCACGCGTCTCATCCCAGCCGAATTGACTCAAGATCATCGTAGTATCCCATCTTCGCATGCGCATCGTGAGACGAAGCGGCAGCGTCGTCTCCAGAGGAATTCACAAATAGACGCACGAAAAACGGACTACGGGGCCTGTGGCGGAGAAACAACAACGCCATCCCAGGCGGGATGGCGATAAAAGGCGATCGACCGATCGACCGACACTACATTCCATCCTCCACGAGGCGCACCGATGCCCGATTCAGCACAATGACCGTATGCACAAAACGCCTCCTTTCACCGGGTGGAAATTCTGCACTAAGGGTAACAGGGGGTTTACGAGGTGTCAAGCCCATATCATTTCGAATAATGCGGGTAAGTCCGGCAGTCAATTCGTTCATGAATAATCCGGGCTAATCAGAACAGAGAAATCTGTTGCTCGTAAGGAATAGGCAAGACACCGATGATCACCCATGGATTCGGGGCTACGAAGTGAAACTGCAGCGTTGTGCCGAGAAACAGGTGTATATCCGTTTGCAGAAAAGCATCCATGTATTTTTCGCGAACTTTCTGGAGTGCGATACTCTCGTCATACAGGGCTTTTCGCAAGCAGTTCGAATAGAGCGCGCCAATTTCCCAATCGAGTATCTGCATCTCACTGGACTGACCTACTTCGTCTTCAAATCGATAGGAAAAACTATATGGAATCTTGGGGATTATTTGGAAGGTCTTCCGCCAGGATTCTTCATCGAATAAATCACCTTGCTGCGCACGTTGTCGCATCGCTTCAACCTTCGCAGGATCCCAGTTTCGTTCGTCGGGTTCGATGATGAAATCTGTGATCCTGGTCGGTTTGAAGACGGCTAATGACAGCATATTGGTTTTTGCCGCGGCGATTAACGTTTCCAAGCGTGTGAAGACCGTCGTGGTATGCAGCAACAACCGCCGGCGTTCCTGCCAGTTATGATCCGTCCCGATATGTCCAACGGGAACAAGCTGCCGCACATCCACCGGAATGCGCGTCTCAGGCCGTGGATCGCTACGGCTATTCATCAGATCACACTCGATCCAGTCAAACTTACGGTATTGCTGCTCTTCATCAAGTCGTCGAAACGGCACCGGGTAGATGCGAACCCATGATCCATCTTCCCGTATGCCGGCTGTACAGACGGTCTCCCCATATTTCTTCGACAACGTCGGATACGTCTTTACCGTGATAAGAACGCGTTCCCTGGGCATCATGTCCCCCGGTCATAGCTGTCGCGGATGAAAAGATGGTCCATATCGTGTTTCGAGTTCAGTAGCGATGCATTGTCGATGACATCTTTGTGGGTCTGCTTCGTAGCACGCCAGCGCCACCAATTGCCCCGTTGCGACCCACTGATGGATTTGCACAAGGGCATCTGTCTGGTACGGTAAGGACTTGCGCCGGTAGAGATCAAAGAGTGCGGAATAATCCGCCAGTGTCACCAGGTCACGCCGTTCTTCCGATGCAATACCTAACTCCGGCAGATGAATGTAGGCGATGCCCAGGCTTTCACACGCCTTGCTCAGTGTGCTTTTCGAAAAGCCATACTTACGGCTCAAAGGATTCCGGCGCACATCGCAGAGCAGTGAGACACCGGCGCGCATCATTTTATTCAGGTAGGCTTCTAACGATAGCCCCTCATAACCGATCGTGCAGATTCCCGGACTCGGTCGGTGCGGTGTCGCCTGTTGAATCGCCAGTAGTACACGAGCATCATTTGCTAGGACGCGCGATGCAATCTCGCTGCGAATGGCGTGGTAGGGGTGTCGGCGATACGCCTCGGCCACCAGAGTATCACCGCGCAGATGCATGTGGCGCCGCGCGAATGACTCCATTTTTTCCCGTGCAGGTGTCGCGATGGTTGCTACGGTTCGTCCCAGGGAGGTTAACCGCCAAGTGCGTTCTTCATCGTCAAGGTATCCGAGCGCAATCAATCGTCGCTTATCCGCATACGAGGTAAACGAGAAACCGCCGTATTTGTATGGTACGAACTCATACGAAGGCGTGTCCTCGATATCAGTGCAGTAGAGGAACAGCAACTTCTGGAAATCGAGGTTACCCGCTTCGCCGCCAAGGGCATCGACCAGCGCCAACAACCGTTTCTGACGATCAAAGATCATGCCTTATAGTACCATCATGTGGTTAGCAGAGCAATCTCCTCGCTCATCAAATACGGCAGCAGCAGGTCGCAGGCGGCGCATTTGTGGGAAGAAAATGGATTTTCAACCGTCGCGCAATGGCTCGGGGCAGTTGGACTCCGTAAATTGCTTGATATTCCTGGTAAATGGGTTCTTCAAAACCGCTCTTCCGACTATAGTTTCCGATCGCCAGTCAGACCGTATATACTCGACTCTCAGCAAGCAACATTGGATCAGAATTAAAAAAATACAAACTGGACATTCGAAGCCGTGGGTTTCTGGGTGCAGCGGTGTCTTAGTCTATTATGGCCACACAGATCGAGCATGAGCTTGAAGAGGTGGAAGGCGCACGGGCGGGAGAGCGGGAGGCATTTGACCGTCTCGCCAGGCATTACCGAACCTTGCTGCTGGCGATGGCCTTCCTACGTACCAGCGACCGCGAGGAAGCCGAGGACCTGGTCCAGGAGGTGCTGGCGCGTGCCTGGGAAAAGCTGCCGGCGCTGGAGCAACCCGGCGCCTTTGCGGGGTGGTTGCAGCGTATCATGCGAAATGCCTGCTGCAACTGGTCGCGCGGACGGCAGCATCAACCGCTCTCCCTCGAAGACTGCCAGCCAACCTCACAGCCGGCGCTCGATCCGCCGGCCGTGATGCTGGCGCGCGAACGTCAATGGGTCTTACGTGCGGCGTTGCTGGCTCTCGCACCGGACAACCGTTTGGCGCTGCTTATGCATCTGTGGGGTGAATACAGCTATGAGGAAATCGGCCGGTTGCTTGATGTGCCTGTCTCCACGGTGGACGGGCGTATCTACCGCGCCAAGCAGCAACTCAGACGGATCCTGCGGGAGCAAGACACCGATCTGTTGAACGAACCACGCCGGAAATGGGGCGAGAAAGGCAGGAAATCATGAATGACCACACTGCGCCACAAGACATCAGCACAGAAGCCGTCTTGTTTGCTCACCAATTCGCCACGCTGGTCAGCGCCGGGATGAACCTGGTGAGTTGCCTGGAGATCCTCGCACTCGAGGCGCCAGCGCCGTATGCCGCCGCCATGCCGGACGTGCGCGCGCGCATCATGGAAGGGCAGTCACTCTCGCAGGCCATCCAGGATCTCCCCACGCTATTCCCGACCTTTTTCCGCATGATGATCCGCTCGGGTGAAGCAGGCGGTATACTGGATATTGCTCTCAAGCAAACAGCAGAGGTTCTGGAAGAAGATTGGACGCTGGCGCTGATGCTCGGTACCCAGCCCCTGCTCATGACATACGAGCCGGAATCGCCAGCCAGTCGGTTAACGATTTTTCTCTTTTGTCGCATCTGGGGCATGATGTTGTCCAGCGGCGTGCCCATTCTCACCGCGATGGAGACTGCGGCGGAAGTGCTGCCGGTCGCGCATCGCATGCAAGTGCTGGCGGCGCGCGATGTCATCAAGAACCGCGGTTCATTCGAGGAAATCGTGGCGCCGATGACCTTTTTGCCGGAGAGCGCCCGTAAAATGTTCATCGTCGGCGGCCAGACCGGCACGCTCGATACCCTGTTACTGAAGGCCGCCGAATTATACCGTTATCAACTGCGCTACGAACGGCAGCGGGCATGAAGGCCTGGAACGCGATGTCGTTTCATAAAGGAGTCGTTATTGTTTATTGATCACGAAAGGCACGAAAAGCACGAAAAATAGCCCGGATTATTCATGAAGTAATTGACTGCCGGGCTAACTGAAGCATTATTCGAAGTGTTATGCATAATGCAGGTTAGAAAATGAGCCGTTTGACCACGGCTTTGGGTAGCTGCCAAAATTCACGAGCAGGCCTGGCGCATACAAATGGCCTTCAACTGCGTATGCAGAATTCCGCTGCTAAGCCAAAACGCCCCGCCTGTGTCGAGCAGGCGGGGCGTTGCCGTCCATCCATGTACTATTACGGCGCGAACTTCAGCACGCGGTTGTTGCCGGAATCGACCACATAGACATTGCCCGTACGGTCGACACCCAGGCCCGTCGGGGTGTTGAGGATGAAACTGCCCCAGGTTCCGAGGAAGGCGCCGCTGCCGTCAAATTTCTGCACGCGGTTGTTCAGCGTATCCGCGACATAGACGTTGCCGTTCACATCCACGGCCACCCCGCGGGGCTGGCTGAATTGGCCGTCCAGGCTGCCCTGCTCGCCGAAGGTGGCCAGCAGCACTCCCGCCGTGTTGTATTTCACGATGCGGTTGTTCAGCGTGTCGGCGACGTAAATATTGCCGACGCCATCGACGGTGATACCCATCGGGGAGAGGAATTGGCCGTCGCCGTTCCCCTGCACGCCCCAGGTGTAGACGATATTGCCGGTGCTGTCGAGTTTCACCACGCGGTTCCCCACGGAATCGACCAGATAGGTGTAGCCCAGGGCATCCACCGCCACGCTCGCCGGTCGGGATCCCGCCTGGTCATTGATGATCCCGTTCCAACCGGGCATCGCCAGCGGCGAGGCATTGACGAATTTCTGCACACGTCTGTTCCAGGCATCCGCGACATAGACGCTGCCGGCGCTATCCAGCGCTACGCCCAGCGGCGTGTTGAATTGCCCGAGGGTTGCTCCCGCCGTGCCATAGCTGCGGGCGAAGACGCCGGCACTGGTGAATTCCACCAGACGATTCTTTCCGGTGTCGCTAAGGACGAAGGCGCCGCTGGGCGCTACCGCGATGCCGGACGGGCTGAAGAAGGTGTCGGCGATCCCGGACGCGCTGCTATAGCTGGCCGTCTGGTGATAGGTAGTCGCCGGCGGATTCACCGTCACCACCGCTACCGCGATAATGCTTGGGTCGAATTTACTGCTGGCCACAATGTGGTAGATGCCGGTCGTGCCCGGATTCAGGTTGGGCGCCACATAATCCGCGTGCTGGAAGGTGCCTTCCTGTGTCTCATCGGTCGGCGTGATCGTTCCGTACTGCTGGCCTTCCTGGACGCTCCACAATACTTTGGTCGTCTTGCTGCCATAGACATGCGCGGTATAGGTCAGCGTGCCGTTGGCGGCGACGGTGGCCACCGATGGCGCGAGCTCGATCCATACAGTGACGATCACCGTAGCCGTCGCGGAGCGCGTGGGGTCTTCCACGCTGGTGGCGATGACGTGATAGGTGCCGGCGGTATCCGGCGCGGTATACTGGCCGTCCGGCGTGATGACGCCGTTGATATCGCCACCTTCTACGGTCCAGGTGACGTGTGTGGTGGTCTGGCTGTTGATCACTTGCGCGCTGAATTTATTCGAACTGCGCGAGGGGATGGTCACGGTCGCCGGGGTGATCGACACCTGAATCGGCGCCTGATCCGCCACCTGCACATTCGCCGTCGCCGTGACACTCGATTCGCTGTCCTGCGCGGTCACCACGGCGTTTCCGGCAGTCAATCCTTTCACGCGTCCCGTGCTGTCCACGGACACGACATCGGAATGCGCCGGGTCGCCGTTGGCATTGGCCGACGACCACTTCAACACACCGGGTGCGAGGAGCACGGTATTCCCGTTATGATCTTTGGCCATTGCCGTCAGTTGCACGGTATTGCCCGTTTTCACCGCGATCGGGTTGCTGTTCGGGGTGATGACCAGCGTGGTGACGGTGCTGGACATCACCAGCGTCAGCACGGTATTGCTGCCGGCGGTAATGGGCAGCGACGCCACGCCCTGGGCCTGCATGCTGCCGACCGGCAGGTTGGTCGTCTGGTCATATCCGGCATACGCGCTGGCGGTGACCTGCAGGGTGTCCACCGGCAGATTGGTGAAATTCGTGGACGTGGTGGTGGCGCCGGACGCCGGTCGGCTGATGATCTGTTGCGTCACCAGGCCTCCCGCGCTGTTGCGGATGGTCACCTGAATGATATTGGTTGCCTGGGGAATCAAGCGCGTCGCGGCGCGCGCCGGCCAATTCACCACCAGCGTTGCGGCGCCATTGCCGGATGTGCCCATGCCGGGAGTCCGGCCGGTGCTACGGAAACTCCCACAGCCGGTGAGCAGCATTAGCGCACACCCAAGGGCCAGGAGGATCGGCGTATATTTCATGATCGGTCTCCCTTACTCAATAATAATCGTCGCGGAACCGGCTTCCACGGTGACGGTCAGCGTCTGGCTCACCGCGGGGTACGCCGTGCTGGACGCAATGATATGATAGGTGCCGGCCACCATCGGCGCGGTGTAATTCCCTAGATTGTCGATCACGCCGGCTCCCGCTTCGACGACTTGCCAGGTGAGCGAGGGGTCGAGGCTCGGCGTCAGCGTGGCGGTAAAGTGATAGGTGAAGCCCAACGGCATGATCACATTGGTTGGCGAGACGGTGAGCACCGGCAAGACCAGCACTTGCGCGTCTGCGAAGCGCGTGGGATCCGCCTTGCTCGTGGCCCGGATCGTATAGGCGCCGGCCATTTTCGGAGCGATCAACACCCCGCCTTCATTAATCATCCCGGCGTTAACGCCGGCGGCGTTATTGCGGATCGACCAGGTGACATTCTGGTTCGCAGTGCCGGTCAACGTGGCGGTGAAGGCCTGAGTCGCGCCGGGTTGGAGCGTAATCGAGACCGGCGACACCACGATGGTGTTCGGAGGCGCATCGGTGACTGTGAGCGTGACTGTTGCGGTTTTATTCGTATCGCCCTCAGTCACCGTCACTGTGGCGGTGCCCGCGGCTAGTGCAGTGACCAGCCCGTTGCTATTCACTGTGACCACATTGCCGCCGCCGGTGGTTCCCGCGCCGTTCGCCGCGCGCCAGCTCAGGTCGGCGGCGGCGACGAGTACGGTTTGCCCGGCACTGTTGATCGGGTTGGCCAGCAGTTGCATGGTCGTGCCGGTCACCATGGTCAGCGTCGTGGATTGAATACTGATGCTGGAGACGGTACTGTTCATCGTCAGCGCGAAGGGCGTGGTTTGGCCAGCTACGATGATAATCGAGATGGAGCCACTCGCCTGCGCCACGCCGGTCCCCGCGGTTTCCGGATAGGCCGTCGCCTGCAAGGTGACAGTTCCGACCGGCAGGGCCGGGAAGATGACCGTCGAGACGCCGCCGCCGGACGGGCGGGCAACGATTTGCGCCGGCACCACGTCAACGCCGCTGCGCAGGGCGCGAATGACCAGACTGTTGCTGGCCAGCGGGATGACTCGCGTGGCGTGCGGCCAGGTAATGGTGATTGCGGCCCGGCCTGTCGCGGCGCCGGAAGGCGACATCGACGTATCGCTGCATCCGAAGAGGAAGAGCGCCGCCATGGCTGAGAGCAATAGAGAAATCGTGACTTTCATGGACGTGCCTCCTCTTATTGAATCGTGCCCTGCGCGCTGCCGGCCTGAATCGTGATGACGATCGTCGTCACCACGGTGCTGTCCGCCGCGCTGGTGGCCAGAATATGATAGGTGCCGGGCGTCGTCGGCGCGGTGAAGTCCGCGGCGGCGTTCGTCACATGGCTCAGGGTCGAGGCGTAACCGGGTTCCAGTACCGACCAGGTGACCGCCGGGTTGGCGCCGCCCAGGGTCTGCGCCGTCAGGTGCAGCGTATCGCCGATGGTGAGCGTAGCGCTGGTCGCGGAGACCGTCACGCGCGGCTTAACCAGGACTTGCACCGTGGCGGTGATGGTGCTGTCTACCGCACTGGCCGCGACCACCTGATAGGCGCCGGTCGTGGTGGGCGCCGTGTAGGTGGCGGTGTTCGCGCCGGTTGTGCTGATCGTTCCACCGGTGACGGTCCAGACCACGCGCGGGTCGGGCAATCCGACCAGTGTGGCGGTGAAGGTCGTGGTATCACCAACCCCGATAGTGACGGTGTTCGGCGTCACGGTCAGGAACGGCGCCTGCACCGTGGTCACCTCGGCGGCGGCTGATTTTGATGGATCAGCGACACTGGTGGCAATAACACGATACCGACCCACAAAGGCGGAGGAGAAAACGCCGGCCTGGGTGATCGACGCGCTGCCGCTGGTGCCCACGCCCACCACGCGCCACAACACGTCGGTATTAACGGCGCCGGTGACGATGGCGGTGAAGGGCAGGCTTTGGGAGCACGCGATCGTGGTGGTCGAGGGGGTGATGGTGATGGAAACGCCGCCGCCGCCTCCCCCGGTGCAACCAAGCAGTAACGTCAGGGTAAGCAGCGCCGCGAGCGCCAGAAAAACCCGAGCGATCATCATGTCTACCTCTTTTGACGCGCGGTGTATTGGGCCGCACGGCATGCGTCCGCCAGGCGGAGCATGTCCGGCGCCGGAAAAAATTGCCGGCTGAAGAGCCCGGGGGCATATGTCCCCCACGGTTTATTCCATAGAAATGTGTAACATCACAGAGGTTATTGCGATAACCTCCAAAGAGCCCGCCGCAGATTCCTGCCGCGCGAACCTGCCGGCTGTTTTATCTATTCGCGGTCGATCGTCTTTTTCCTTGAATCGCCGCGAAACTATCCATTTGGTCGATCATTTTGTCGGTCGCTCCCGCCGGCAGGTGACGGTCTCGAGCACTGGAACGGTGCGTCACGCGGCCTCATCTGGCGGAAACGACTTCCATTTCCCGCACCGGGAGCTATCCTGCCTCCCTGCAACATTTCTGTCCTCGCCTGCGTATACCTGATGGGAAAAGGAGCGTGTTTTCCGGCGTCGAAAGGTGAGGGAAGCACGTGGGTGTCGATGTACGTGGAGGTGGAACGTGGGAAATCGCATACAGTTGCCGACATGGTTAGCGTTGGGTCTCGTACTACTCGGTGTGGGGATGGCGCTGCCGGTACGGGCCGTCACCATGGCGGAGATCAACGAACAGGTCGCCCTGTTGAAGGACGCCGATGCCGGCGTGCGCACCAAAGCCCTCGGCATCCTGGGGGGATTCAAGGACCCACGCGCTATTCCCGCCCTGAGTGACGTGCTGAAGAATGACACCGAACCCGCGGTGCGCCGGGCATCCATTGCGGCGCTGGTGGCGGTGAAAAATACCCGCGCGGTGCCCGCGCTGGTGACCGCGTTGGAAGAAGATACGGATGCCGGTGTACGCAGCGACGCGGCCAAGGCCCTGGGGCTCTACAAAGACACGCGCATGCTGGATGCGGTGACCGCCGCTATCAAAGATGACAAAGACCCCACCGTGCGCCTGGAGGCAGTGACGGCTGTGGGGGCGTTACGTGACATCCGCGCCGTTGAGCCGCTGACTACCGCGCTGCTGGACACGGAGATCAGCGTGCGCAAAGAAGCCACGCACCAGTTAGGTACGATTAAAATCCCGCAAGTTGTTGAGCCGTTGATTGGCATGTTGAAGGATAAAGACGCCGGCATTCGCGCCGAAGCCGCTAAAGGGCTGGGCAATGTGCAGAACGCCGACGCAATTCCCGCGCTGAAAGACGCCACAAAAGACGATGACCCCGCGGTGCGCAAAGAGGCGGTGCTCGCGCTGCAAGGGATGCAAGCCCCCGGTGGGCATGATGACTTGCTAGCAGCGTTAAAGGATGACGATGCCACCGTGCGCCTGGGGGCGGTCAAGTCGTTGGCCGCCGAGAAAGATCCCCAGGACATTGACCCCTTACTCGGGATGCTGGGAGATAAAGTGCTGGAGGTGCGCCACGAGGCGCTGCTCGGGTTGGCGCCGTTGATGACGGACAAGCTACTCGAACCAGTCAGTGCGGTGCTCAAGGATGCCGACGCCACCATGCGACTGGAGGCGTTGCGCGCGCTGGTGGCGCTCAAGGGGGCCGATATCAGCAAATACCTGCTGGCGGCCTTAAAAGACGAAAATGTAGAGGTGCGGCGGGTCGCCATCAACACGCTCAGCACGCGGATGGACCCGGACTTCGTGCCTGCCATTAGCGCACTCATCGCCGACCCGGATGCCAATATTCGCCTGGTGACGCTGCGCACGCTGACGCCGTTTATGGATGCCAAACTGGCACTCACCCTCGTCCCACTGCTGAAGGATACCGACGGTACCATTCGCCACGAAACGGTAGTAGATATTCGCGGCGTAATGAACGAGGCGCTGGTTGACGGCGTAGCCTCGCTACTGAAAGACCCGGACACCGGTACGCGCCGGGATGCCATTTACACCTTGCGCGCGCTGCACTCACAGAAGATCATCGACCCGCTGATCGTCGCGGCGCAAACTGACCCTGACGGCACGAACCGGGTCGAAGCGATCAAAGGAATAGGCGAAGTGCCGGATAAGAAAGCCACCCCGGCACTCGTTGCACTGCTCAAAGATGGTTGGGATCAGATCCGCGTATATGCCAGCGTGTCGCTCTACGCGATTAAAGACCCGAAAGCCAATCCCGCGCTGCTTGACGTGCTGAACACCGATGGGTCGTCCTGGGCGCGGTGCTGGGAGATCAATGCGCTGGCGATCACCCTGGACCCCGCCGCAATCCCCGCGATCATCGCTCACCTGAAAGATGGTGATATGTGGGTGCGCATTACCGCGGTCAATGCCTTGCCAGCGTATAAGGATGCCAGCAAAATACTGGATCCGCTGACTACTGTGCTGAAGACGGATGAGGTGATGAACGTGCGCCGGGCCGCGGCGACCGCTCTGGGGGCGCTGGGCGACCCCAAAGTCGTGCCGGTGTTGGTGGAGCAATTGAATGCCGATGACGCCGCATTGGCCTGGGGAGCCGCCGCCGCGCTTGCCGGCATGGGCAAGACCGCCGTCGATCCGCTGGTCGCCGCGTTGCCCAAAGTCGATACGCCGTCACGCATTAAAATGATCAACACGCTGGGCATCATTGGCGATGCGCGCGCTCTGCCGTCCCTCAGCGCAGCCCTGCGGGACGACAGCATGGACGTCCGTCGTGAAGCGGCAACCGCGCTGGGCAAACTGGGCGCCCCGGCGAAAGAGGCCTTACTCGGCGCCCTCAAGCAGGAAGACGCCGGCGTGCGCGGCGCCGCGGTTGCCGCGCTGGGCGGCATAAAAAGCCCCGTGGTGGTGGATGCGCTGATCCTCATGCTGAAAGATCCCGACCAACAGGTGAAGCGTAACGCTGCCGGCGCGCTGGGCGCTCAAGGCGACGCACGCGTGTTGCCGAATCTCTTTGAAACCTCCCGTGACGGCGACGAGTGGTTGCGTTGCGTGTCCACCACGGCTCTGGGTATGATCGGTGATGCCAAAGCCGTGGACCAGATCCTTGATCGGCTGACCAACGATCCTAACTGGTACGTGCGCCGTGAGGCCGCTACCGCGCTGGCTGCCATCAAACCCAAGGATGATAAAGTGGCCGATGCCTTGCTTACCCGCCTGGCCGAAGGGGAGTTTCAGGTGAAAATCGCGGCGATTCGCGCCATGGGGGCCATCAAAAATCCCAAAGTCGTGCCCAATCTCATTACCTTGCTCGACGATCAGGCCCAGGATACGCGCATCGAAGCGGCGCGCGCGTTGGCGCAAATCAACGATCCCCGCGCGCTAGACCCGATCATTGCACGCTTGAAGGACCCCAGTATCACCATCCGCGCCGCCTTTGCCCGCGTGCTTGGGAATATCGGTAATGAACAGGCAATCGAACCGCTCATCGCGCTGATCAAGGATGACAGTGATGAAGTGAAACAAGCGACCGCCGCCGCCCTCAGTCAGTTCGGCAAAAACACCAAAGCCGTCCGCGCCTTGACCACCGCCGCCAGTCAGCACAATCTGCCCGTGGTCGCCGGCGCCTATGTGTCCTTCATTCGCCGCGGCACGCCGGGCACCGAGGGGGTCCTCAAAGACGCGCTACAGCAATTCGGCACGCCGGAGATGGCATTGACCTTCCAGCAATGCGGCAATCTCACCCTGGCAAGCGCAGCCAAACAATGGATTGCCGACAAAGTCGCCAAAGACGCGCAGGCCATGGACAAAGCCGCGGCCCTGCCGGATGTCGTCTGGCCGAAGGAAGCGTCAAAACAAGCGCCGGCCGCTCCGCCGGGACCGGCGAAATAGATTGAGCTGGTCCCAAATACGTAGACTATGGGACCAGCTCTAGCCTGCATTATTCATAACATTTCGAATAATGCCACAGTTAGCCCGGCAGTCAATTACTTCATGAATAATCAGGGCTAGCAGCCTGCGGATAAAGTATCGTTGTGCGCTGCTGCCGAGCTTTTCGCGTCAGGCGAACACGATATCTGTAACTCTATGAAGGCATAGACGATAGATATCGTGTGAAGCATCACGCGGA
>Ga0073936_10001228_pt1 | contig 39855 bp, 40 predicted proteins | sample AliMusrvi5mmetaG_FD_87041 | JGI IMG/M metagenome (GOLD analysis project Ga0073936, IMG submission 87041) | Freshwater lake bacterial and archeal communities from Alinen Mustajarvi, Finland, to study Microbial Dark Matter (Phase II) - Alinen... | ecosystem: Environmental > Aquatic > Freshwater >...
CATGAGCAACGCGCCGCAGGGGGTCAGCTTCGGTCGGGCTCCGCCCTCCCTTCGCTGACCCCCTGCACTCACTGCGATCTACCTGCTATCGAGGACTTACAGAAACTTCTGGACACTACTCCCCGCTCACTGCGACCCGTTAGAATGTGTCTATGAGCAGCACACCTGAACCTGTCCCCGCCGCCATGGAAGCGGTCCCTGTCGAAGGACCGGCGCCCAGAATCTTCGAGGCCCCCAAGGGCTTTGAAACGAAGTTCCGGGGGCTGGCTCTCCACTTGGCAGCCTTCGATGGTCCCCTGGACCTGCTCCTCCACCTCATCCACGAGCAGAAACTCGACCTCCTGAATCTGCCCATGGCCGATGTGACCCGCCAGTACATGGACTATCTGAAGCTCATGGAGGAACTGAACCTCGAGATCGCCGCAGAATTCGTGGCCATGGCGGCCCAGCTGCTCCAGATCAAGTCGCGGCTCATGCTGCCCCGGCCCCCCCAGGATTGCGGCGAAGAGGATCCCCGCGAAGCCCTGGTCCAGCGACTCCTGGACTATCAGCAGGTGAAGGCAGCTGCCGTGATCCTGTCCGAGCGCGAATCCGATTGGCAGAAGATCGCCTTCGCCCCAGGCCTGGACCTGGAGGACCACAAGCGGGTGGAGGAGGAACCCATCCGGGCCACCCTCTTCGACTTGCTGGGCGCCTACCGCGATGCCCTCAAGCGCCTGATTCCGCCGCCGCCCGTGCAGGTCCGCACTCAGCCCAAGTCGCTGGAGCAGCGGGTCATGGAGGTCCTTCGGGACCTGCAGGACGGTCTCTGGAAGCCGTTCCAGGGGCTGCTGGGCCAGGCCCGGAGCCGCGAGGAACTGGTGCTTACCTTCTTGGCTCTGTTGGAGTTGGTCCGCACGGGCCGGATCTCCCTGGTGCAGGGCGAAACCTTTGGCGAGATACGTATCAAGGCCTCCGAGGCCGCATGATCAGCAACCTCGATGCGATTCGCGCGGCGCATCGCCGTGCCTGGAGCCTGGGGCTGGGGCTTTGCCTGGGCACGCCCGGCGTCTTGGCCGTCCTGCTCCTACTGAAGGTGGTTCCTGCGGGGAGTCAACCTCTGGAAGGCCCCGTCTTGCAGGTGGGCTACCTCTTCACGGGCTTTGTGTTCCTGTCCGCCGCCTGGATCTGGGGGCGCATGGCTCAGGTGCTCCAGGGCTTCAAGGGTCTGCCCGAAGCCCGGCGACCTGCCGTGGTCCTGCGGGAATGCCTGCTGGGTGCGGCGGTCTTTGAACTCAGCAGTCTCCTCGGCCTGGTCTACTGGCTCCTGGTGGGAGCCCTGTCTCCGCGCCACGCCTGGGGTTTCATCCTCCTTACGCCGGTGCTTTTCCTGGGGCTGATTCCCCGGCTGGACCGTTGGATGAAGGCCCTGGAGAGCTGAGCCCGGCTCGGGGGTATGCTGAGGGTCCCCAGCGCCCAGGAGGGTGTGTGAGCGAGCCAGAATCCAGCGAGCCGAAGAACCCCCAATCCGCTTCGGACGCCACCCAGCGCTTCGCCGCCGGGGAGCCGCCGAGTCCTTTCAGCACACAGCGGCTGAGCATTCCCAAGCTGCTGGCCGAGGGCACCCTCAAAATGCCCCTGCCGGAGCTCAGCGTCCCGACGGAGCAGACCCAGCAGCCCGCCGCCCCCGAGCTTCAAGCCGACAGCACCCTCAAGATGCCCCTGCCGGAATTCGCTGTCCCCGCGGAGCGGACCCAGCAGGTGGAAAGCACCCTCAGGATGCCGATGCCGGATCTTGCTGTCCCTGCGGAGCAGACCCAGCGCTTCGAGCGTCCAGTCCTGGAGGAGCCGCCCCTGCCCTTGGCGGTGGAATCCGAATCGCTCCAGCCCAAGCCCCAGCTTCAGGCTGCTGGCTTCCCGTGGAAGCTGCCCTTGGCTCTGCTCCTGCTGGCCCTGGTCGGTGGTGGTGCTGCGGCCTACCTCTACCTGAATCGGGCCGCGGCTCCCACGACGGCCCGGACCCCCGCCACGGCCCCCGAGGCCGCCCCCGAAGGCGCCCGGCTCTACCTGGACCAGGCCAAGGCTGGCGATGCCAATGCCATGCGCATGCTGGGGGTCATGTATTACAACGGCCTCAACGTGCCCCAGGATCGGGAGAAGGGTCTCTACTGGTACCGACGGGCCGCCGAGAAGGGCAGCGCGACCGCCAAGGCTGAGTTGGCTCAGCTGGAGGCGGCGGGAAAATAGGCTCAGGGCCTGGGGGTCCGCCAGGTCACCACCTTGGCCGCCGCAGCCTTGCCCACAGCGGCGACGAGGGTGGACTCCTCGGCTTCCCGAACTTGGGTGGCGCTGCCGAAGGTCTGCAACAGCTTCCTGGCCGTGGCGGGACCCACCCCGGGGATCTGGGTCAGCTCAGTCTGAAGGGTGCGCTTGGCGCGCAGAGCGCGGTGGTAGGTGATGGCGAAGCGGTGGGCCTCGTCCCGGATGCGCTGCAGCAGCTGCAGGACCGGAGAGGACTTGGGGATCTTCAGGGCTGTGCTGGACCCAGGCCGGAAGACCAGCTCCTCCTTCTTGGCCAGACTGCCCAGTTCCAGCTGCTCCAGTCCCAGCTCCTTCAGCGCCGCTTCCGCCGCGTGCAACTGCCCAGTCCCCCATCAATCAGCACCAGGTCAGGAAAATCCTTTTTCTCTTCCTGGATGCGCCGGTAACGACGCGTCACAGCCTCATGCATATTCGCGAAGTCATCATTCTGCTCATTGGTCATCTTGAAGCGGCGGTAGCGGGCCTTGTCCGGTACGCCGTCCGTGAAAACCACACAGCTGGCGACCACCTCGCGGCCCTGGCCGTGGCTGATGTCGAAGCACTCCAGGCGGCGGGGCAGGTGGGCGAGGCCCAGGAAGGCTTGCAGGCCCTCCAGCACGGCCTCATTGAGGCGGGCGGGCTCGAACTTGCGTTCCAGGGCCAGGCGGGCGTTCTCCTGGGCCATGGCCAGCAGGTCCATCTTCTCGCCCATCTGAGGCACATGCAGGCGGACCTTGGTGCCACGCAGGGAGCCCATCCACTCGCAGAGCAGATCGGCATCCTCCGGCTGGATCTCGGCGAGAATCCTGGCGGGCGCGGGGTCGGCGCTGTAGACCCGCTGGAGCACCTGGGCCAGGACGGGGCCGTCAAAGGCCTCCACATCCTCCAGCACGTATTCCTGGCGGCCCACCATGCGCCCATCTCTTAGCATGAGCCGATGAACGCAGGCCCGGCCGTCGAGGACGGCGCTGCCGTAGACGTCCGTGTCCTCCAGATCCGCGCTGGCGGCCTTCTGGCGGGTGAACCAGGCGTCCACCTGCTGCAGGGCGTCCCGGTGCTGGGCGGCCTGCTCAAAAGCCGCGGCTTCGGAGGCTTTCCACATGGCCGCCTCCAGGCGAGCCTTCAATTCATCCCGCTTGCCTTCCAGGAAGAGACGGGCCTCCTTGGCCTGCTCCCGGTAGGCCTCCTGACCCACGGCGGCAATGCAGGGGGCGGTGCAGCGGTGCAGCTGGTATTTCAAGCAGGCCCGGCCCCGCTTGCCATCAATGTCGATGTCGCAGTCCCGGATCTGGAAGAAGCGGTAGACCAGCTCCGCTGTGCGGTAGGCGGTGCTGGCGGGAAAGAAGGGGCCGAAGTAGAGGCTGCCGTCCTTGCGCACCTTGCGCGTCACAAAGACCTTGGGAAAGGCCTCCTTCCAGGTGAGCTTCACGTAGGGATAGCTCTTGTCATCCTTGAGCAGGATGTTGAAGGGCGGCCAGTGCTCCTTGATGAGGTTGTTCTCCAGCACCAGGGCTTCCAGCTCCGTGTCGCAGACGATGAGCTCGATGTCCCAGATGCGGGCCACCTGGCGCCGGGTCTTGGCGTCCAGGCGCTTCTGCTGGAAGTAGGACTTCACGCGGTTGCGCAGCACCTTGGCCTTGCCCACGTAGAGCAGGTTGCCGCCTTCGTCCCGGTAGAGGTAGCAGCCGGGCCGCAGGGGCAGATCCCCCAGCTTCCGCTTCAGGAAGGGGGACTTCTCCAGGTTGGTGCGGATGGCCGCCATTGGAGTTCGGCTAGGCCCCGGGCGGCGTGGAGGGACCGCTCTTCGACGGCTTGTTCAGGAATCGCATGAGGGCCCAGATCCCCAGGGGACCGATGATGAGGAGGGCGATGACGAGCAGGTCGGGCATGGGTTCCTTCACAGGGCAGGCTCCCAATCTACCGCCGCTCCCGGCACACTGGAAGGATGCTGAACCTCGAATCCTTCCCGGTGGGCCCCCTGGGCTGCAACTGCTCCCTGCTTTGGGATCCCAGTACAGGGCTGGGCCTGGTGGTGGACCCCGGCGGGGACGGCGCCAAGATCCGCAAGCGGGTTGAGACCCTGGGCTTCAAGGTGACGGCCCTGCTGCACACCCACGCCCACTTCGACCACGTGGGCGCCACCCGGGAGTTGCAGGATCTCTGGCAATGCCCGGCCCACCTGCACGGTGATGACACCTTCCTCATTGAGGCTCTGTCCCAGCAGACCGCCCGTTTCGGGATGCCGCCCATCCCCCAGCCAAGCATGGCGGACTTGAACGCCGGGGACCGCCACCTGGACCTCACGACCCTGCATACTCCCGGTCACACGCCCGGCTCCTGCTGCTTCCACGGCGACTTCGCCAAGGGTAAGGTCGTGCTGGCGGGGGACACCCTTTTCCAGGGCGGGGTGGGCCGCACGGATCTCTGGGGCGGCAACTTCGAGTCCCTGGAAGCCAGCATCCGACGGGAACTTTACACCCTGGATGGTGCCACCCTCGTGATTCCTGGCCATGGGCCTGCCACCACCATCGGGGAGGAGATTCGCACCAATCCCTACGTCCGCGGTTAGTTGAGGACTTAGGGCGTAGACTGGGGCGTCGCTTCACCGGAGGTCATCTATGGAACCCTTTTTTGCTTCCCTCGGCTGCCTTGGCCCGATTGCAGTCTTTGTGGTCGTCTACCTCTTCTCCTGCCTCAAGGTGGTGAACGAGTACGAGCGCCTGGTGGTATTCACCCTGGGCAAGGTTGAGGAAAAGCCCAAGGGGCCCGGTCTCTGCTTCGTGTGGCGCCCTTTCCAGACCGCTACCACCGTCAGCCTCCGCACTGGCGTGCTGGAGGTCCCCAGTCAGGACGTCATCACCCGCGACAACGTGAGCCTCAAGGTCAGCGCCGTGGTCTATTCCCGGGTGCTGGATCCCAAGCAGGCCATCATCGGCGTGGAGAACTACTACTACGCCACCAGCCAAATCGCTCAGACCACCCTGCGCTCCATCCTGGGCGAGGTGAGCCTGGACGAGCTGCTGGCGGACCGCGAGAAGCTCAGCGCCCGCCTGCGGGAGATCATCGACCGCTCCACCGAGCCCTGGGGCGTGGAAGTGAGCAGCGTGGAATTGAAGAGTGTGGATCTGCCTGAGCAGATCCAGCGCGCCATGGGCAAGCAGGCCGAGGCCGAGCGTGAAAAGCGGGCCAAGGTCATCGCCGCCGAGGGGGAACTCCTGGCCTCAGAGCAGCTGCTGGAAGCGGCCAACAAGATCAGCCAGAACCCCACGGCCATTCAGATGCGTTACCTCCAGACACTCACAGAGATCGCCGTGGAGAAGAACAGCACCATCGTCTTCCCGCTGCCCATGGAACTCATGAAGGCCTTCGAGAAGTTCACGGCGAAGTAGGTCTCCAGCCGCGCCAGGCCGAAGCTTCCGCCCTAGCCGGGGAGGAGGCTTCGCCACGTTCCTGGCCATAGGCCTCCCGGTCGATGGCCTGAGCGAGGCGGTTCAGGGCCTCATGCCGCTCGGGTCGGAGGCTGGCCAGACGCAGCAGCCAGGCCCGGGCTGTTTCACCCCCCAGAGGCGGTGCCGTGCGCCGGGTGCGGGCCAGGAGGGGCGCCAGGGCGCGAATGCGCCCGGGCCCCTCGGGAACTGGCCGCCAGAGGTGGCGCGTGCGCCAGAGCGTCCAGGCCAGGGCCAGGGTGGCGAGCAGGAAGGACAACTGGCGTGGGGGCGCTTTCCACTTCCATTCCCAGCCCTGGAGATGAGTCTGGAGCCAGGAGAGGCCCCCCAGCTGGTCCTGGTCCGAGAAGCGCACCACGTAACGGTCCCAGCGGAACCGAAGGGTGTCCAGCCAGCGGCCCAGGACGCCCATGTTGGAGACCCCGGTGCTTGCCAGGCTAGAGCCGGTGGGCGTGGGATCCGAGGTGAACCAGCGGCCCTCGCTCCAGTACTCCACCCAGCTGTGGGCCTCGTTCTGGCTGACGCGGAAGTAGCCGCCCTCGGGGATCCAGGGGCCCAGGCGGTAACCGTTCACGACCCTGGCGGGGATGCCCCGAGCGCGGAGCATGAGGGCCATGGCCGAGGCGAAGTATTCGCAGTGGCCCGCCTGGCTGCGCTCCAGGAAGTCCTGGAGCGGGTTCGGGGCTTTCCCTGAAGGATTGTCCAAGGTGTAGGCGAAGCCCCGCAGGCCGGTTTCGAGCGCCAATACCAGCTGGGGTGTCGGCAGGATGCCCGGGGCAAAGCGGAAGCTGGCCCGGCGCGCGGCTTCATGCTCAGGTTCGAGGCGGGTGAGGTTGGCCAGGCGCTGGCGGTACAGCTGGGGTTCCGGTGTTCCTGCGACCTGGGGGCTCCAGAAGACGGTGACTGGCACGGTGCGGGCCCTGGGGAACCGCCAGCGGAGGCTGGAGCCGGGGCCCCTGAAGACCTGCAGTTCCGGCGGATCCCAGCGGGCGACTCCCGTGGGCAGCACCAGAATGCCGTGGGGGCTTGGGGTGTAGAGAAAATCCGCCTGCCGTACCCACTTGGTCTGGGCCGGATAGGGCCGGATAGGCGGTGTGAAGTCCGAAGGCTCCCAGCGGAGGCCATGCACGGATTCCAAGGTGATGCCCCGCAGCAGCTCAAGTCCGGCGGCCCATTGGGGATTCGCAGCCGAGTGGGTGCCGGGGGACGGCTCGATTCGCAGCGCCACCTCGGGGTTGGGTTCGATGGGGCCACCCGTGGAAAGGTCCAGCTGCTCCCCCAGGCCCGCCTGGCCCATCCCCCGCAGGGCCCCGAAGGCCACCCCACCCCGCAGGCCTAGGCTCAGGCGGGGCATGATGACAAAGAAGCCGATCCCGAAGACCAGGGCGGCGGCGATCCAAAGGGGCACCCGGGCGTAGGGGGGCGGGGTGCTGGCGCCGCGTCGCAGGGCGGCGGAGGCCTCCCAGCTCTGTTGGAGCAGGGCCATGGTGGCCACCCCGGCCCAGAGCAGGGCCCAGAGCAGGAAGAGCAGGTCCGTGGTGCCGATGGCCGTGGCCAGGAAGAGGAGAAAGCTGATGAGCAGGAGCTGGCGCCGCTGGGTGATTTCCCGGGGCAGGGCCAGGCGCAGGCCTGCCAACAGGAAGAGGGTGTGCAGGGCCACGGCCAGCACGCCCTGGCCCCGGGCGAGGTCGCCGAGGAAGAACAGGAGGGCGCCGACCTCCAACCAGCGGTGGAGGCCGCTGATGTCCCGGCGGAGGCCTTCCACCAGGAGGGCTGCCAGCAGCGGAAGGGCCATGAGGAGCAGGTCTCCAGGCTCCTGGCCGGTGGAGGCCGTGGCGCCCCAGGCCACCCAGACTGGCAGGTGGTCGCCCCAGCGGCTCCATTTCAAGGCCACACCCAGCTCCCCAGGGCCACGGCCCGGCTGGCGCCGGTGACCTCGGGCAGATTCCCGGGCAGACCCAGGGCACTGGCGGACCCAAGCAGGGCCCAGCTCACGGCCTCCCGAGCCCCGGTGGGGAAGGCGACATCATCTGCCAAGGCCAGCTTGAGGCGGGCCTCCAGTTCCGCGCGAACGCGTCCGTGTCGGGCTCCGCCACCGCTGACCAGGGCCAGGAGGCCCGGGGGCCAGGGGCGTGCCCGCTCCGCCTCCAGGGCCACCGAGGCCGCCGTGAAGGCCGCCAGGCTGGCCAGGCGGTCGGGCAGGGGGAGGGGCTCCAGGGCTGGGTCCTGCTGGTGGAGCCAGGCCTCGCCGAAGACCTCCCGGCCCGTGGACTTGGGCGGCGCCTGCAGAAAGTAGGGGTGCTGCAGCCAACCCGCCAGCAGATCCTCGTGGACCATCCCCGAGGCATGGGCTCCCTCGGGATCGAAGGGCAGGCCCAGCCAGCGCCGGGCCGCCAGGTCCAGGAGGGACATGCCAGGGCCCGTGTCCCAGGCTTGGGTCTGCTGTCCATCCCAGAGGGTGAGGTTAGCGATGCCGCCAATGTTGAGGGCCAGCCAAGGCTTGACCCCGTGGAGCCAGCGCTCGGCGAGGGGCACCAGAGGTGCCCCCTGGCCGCCCAGGGCCAGGTCCCGGCGGCGCAGGTCCCAGACCACGGGGCACTGCAGGGCTTCGGCCAGGACGTAGGGGTCCGCCAGCTGGAGACTCGCGCCCTGGTCTGGATGGTGCTGCACGGTCTGGCCGTGGAGGGAGGCCAGGTCCGGCTGGAGCTGTAGCCTTTCACAAAGGGATCGGGCCGCCTGGGCGTGGTGGTCCCCCAGGCGTCGCTGGAGGATGCAGAGTCCTGCGGGATCCAGCTGATTGGAAGCGGCTTTCAGGACCAGATCTCGGATCGGATCTGGATAAGGGCTGACCTGGTGTCCCAGGAGGGAGCGGAAGGGACGACCTTGCTCAAAGCCGCCTGGGTCCACTTCGATGGCCACCACGTCCACCCCGTCGGCACTGGTGCCCGACATGAGGCCGAGGGCGCGCCAGGGGCGGTCCAGGGGGAGCGGAATGCGGGGTCGCATGCAGCTGATCATGCCAGGAAGTACCCCGGACCGCCGGTTCCGGCTACCCTTGGGGCGTCGAGGACCCAACCATGACCACCGTGATCATCCTTCTCATCATCGGCGCCGTGATCTATTTCGCCATGCGCGGCAAACGGGACAACCCTGAGCAGCTGGGGGCCTCGCGGCGCGCCCTGCCGACAGGCTCCGTGGAACCCCACACCTTCCCCTGTCCCTATCCCAAGTGCCCCACCTGTGGTGCCAGCGGAGACGGCATGAAGCAGGCATGGGATGGCCTGCGCTCCGTGAAGTGGTCCTGCGGCTACTGCAATGCGGTGGCTGGTGTGCAGGCACTGAAGGACGAGGAGCTGCCCCCTTCCGCGCGGCAGCGGCTGGGCCTGGACGCCCCGATGCAAGGCAACATGCCCATGCAGCCGGGGGGCTACGGCCAGCAGGGCGGTGGCGGCATGGGCGGCCTGCTCACGGGCATGATGATCGGCAACATGATGGGCGGCGGCGAGCGCCACCACCACGACTCCAATGACACCGATGATTGGGGCTCGGGCTCCGGTTCCAACTCTGGATCCTCCGACAAGTCCTCGAGCGACTGGGGCGAGTCAAACTCCAGTGACTGGGGGGATTCCGGTGGTGATTCCGGTGGTGGGGACTCGGGTGGCGGCGGGGACTGGTAAGGGCAGCTGGTGGCTGATTTTCATTGCCAATCCGTTTGCAAAGAAAAGTACACACTTGCCAGCCTAAGTTGCTTCAACTTTTGACTCAAACCCCCGAAACCACCTTGATTCAAGTTCCTGAATCAAGGTGGTTTCGGAGGTTTTGACTAAAGGCGATACTGCACTCATCATTTGTCTTCAGGGCATTTAGCATTGCTTCCTGGCAGGGACTGTCCATGATGGGACCACTTCTTTCCCTGCTGGTCATCCGATGGTGACCATTTCAATGGAGCGGCCATGTTGAGCCGTCGCTTGCGTTACCTGTCCTTCGTCCTGGTGTCCGGGGCTGTCCTCTCTGCCCAGACCACGGGTTCCCTGCAGGGGCGCGTGCTGGACCCGAAGGGGAACCCCGTGGCCGGTGCCAAGGTGACCGTCAGCGGCGCGGGGGTGCAAGGCGAGCGCTCCTCCATCACCGATGCCTCCGGGGCCTACCGCGTGGGCCTGCTGCCGCCGGGGCTGGTCTCGGTGACTGCCACCAAGGAGGGGCTCAATGCCGCCAAGGCCCAGGGGCAGGTGGGCCTGGACAAGACCGCCACTGTGGACCTCAAGATGGCCGGCTTGGCCACGGCCACCGTGGAGGTCACGGACACCAGCACGGTGGTGGACATGAAGGCCACCACCGTGGGCGGCAACTACACCGCCGAGGCCATCTCGAAGCTGAATGTCTCGCGGGACTTCGCCAACATCGCCCTCCTTGCGCCCGGCGTCACCACCGAGGGCAACCTTCCTGGCGGCAACCAGGGCATGAAGATCTACGGGGCTTCCGGCGCCGAGAACAACTACGTGGTGGATGGCGTGAACGCCACCAACGTCGAGTTCGGCACCCAGGGCAAGCGCATCCCCATGGAATTCATCCAGGAATTCCAGGTCAAGACTGGCGGCTACGAGGCCGAATACGGCAAGGCCCTGGGCGGCATCATCAACGTGATCACCAAGTCCGGTGGCAACGAGTTCACCGGGGATCTCTTCGCCTACTCCGAGGGAGCCTTCCTCAAGTCCACCAACAAGCACCAGAACGAGGGCAACCTCACCAAGCCCCAGCTCCTGGACAACAAGACACTGGAAATGGGCTTCGATGCGGGCGGCCCCATCATCAAGGACAAGCTCTGGTATTTCGTGGCCTTCGACCGGCGCACCAACAACCAGAACAACCTGATCCGCTCCGCGGATCCCACGGTCAATGGGATCCAGGCGCCCACCGACTCCACCCGCGACCTCTTCGCGATGAAGTTGACCTGGCATCCCCTGGACGGCCACAGCCTCATCGCCTCCGTGGTGGGTGATCCTGAGACCATCACTGGCGCCGTGGTCACGCCCCAGGGCACCAAAGGGACCTGGGATGGCAAGAAGAAGATCGGTGGCACCGACTACAGCCTCCGCTACGAGATCTCCGGGGACAAGTGGTTCGGTCAGGTGCAGTACAGCCAACACGCCGAGACCAACTCAACCCTTCCTGGCATCGGTGCCAATGACATCCAGCTCATCGACCAGACCCTTGGCGGCTCCGCGAGCGGTGGCTTCGGGCGCTGGGATGACAAGAAGTTCACCCGGACCAACATCACGGGCTCCATCACCGCCTTCGCCAGCTTCTTCGGCGACCACGAATTCAAGGTGGGCTTTGACATCCAGGCCGACAAGGCGGATATCCACCGAAGCTACACCGGCGGCCAGCAGGTCACGCTGCTTTCGGATGACGGCCTGGGAACCCCCACCTCCAAGATCTACTCCCACTACTGGTGGACCACGGCCGATGGCCAGGTGGACCCACCTTCAATGCTCCCAGCATCATCTTCGCCTCCAAGCCGAAGCACGAGAGCAACTCCTTTTTCATCCAGGACAAGTGGAGCCCCACCAACCGCCTGAACATCAACCTGGGCGCGCGGGTGGACAACACGGCCGTGAAGGACCAGTTCGGAGTCACGGCCTTCACGCTCAAGAACGAGTTCGCGCCCCGGCTGGGCTTCATCTACGACTTCAAGGGCAATGGCCAGGACAAGGTCTACGGCAGCTTCTCCCGCTACTACGAGCAGGTGCCCCTGGACCTGGTGATCCGCTCCTTGAGCGTGGAGCGCAATCCCACCACCTACAACTTCAGCGCCACGGCCTACGCGCCCAATGCCGCTGCTGAAGCGGCCCTGGGCACGCCATCTTCCATCGTGGGTTCCTACGTCGAGCCCGTGGACAAGAACCTGAAGGGCTCCTATTCGGATGAGATCATCCTCGGTGTCGAGACCACCTACAACAACCTCTACGTGTTCGGCGCCAAATACATCCGCCGTTACCTGGGCCGCGCCATCGAGGATGGCCTGGATGTGAACTCGCCCCTGGGCGACTACTTCATCATGAATCCAGGTCAGAGCAGTCCTGCCGGTGTCACCTATCCCCAGGCCATTCGTGACTACACGGGCTTCGAATACACGGCTCAGCGGCGCCTCTCGGACCACTACACCTGGCAGCTCAGCTACCTCTGGAGCGAACTGAAGGGCAACTACGAAGGCGCCTTCCAGGGCATCGGCGGGGCTGATGGCACGGGACAGCTGGATCCCAACATCAATGCCGCCTTCGATCTGCCCGAGTTCATCGTGAACAGCTACGGCCTCCTGAGCGGCGACCGCACCCACCAGTTCAAGGCCAACGGCTCCTACGAGTGGGATTCCGGTGTCAGCTTGGGTGCCAATTTTGTCTTCCAGAGCGGCACGCCCATCAGCCGCCTGGGCTACCACAACGGCTATGGCCGCTATGAACTCTTCCTCAAGGACCGGGGCACCGAGGGCTGGTCGCCCAACACCACCCGCCTGGATGTGAATCTGGCCTACGCCCTGAAAGTGACCAAGAAGCAGAGCCTCCACTTCGTCCTTGAGGTGACCAACCTCTTGGACTCCCAGACCGCCACCGTGGTGGACCAGCGCTTCAACTTCGCCCAGGGCGACATCGGCCAGACCAACCCCAACTACAAACACGGCTTCTACTTCCAGGCCCCGCGCTCCGTACGAGTGGGCATCCGGTACAGTTTCTAAGGGCAACGAATTTCGCAGAGATCACTGAAATAACAGAGAGCGCTGAGAAGAGAAGGTTCTTCTAAGCGCTCTTTATTTCCTCATGAAGCTCTGCGATTGTCGTGTTCTTTAGAGTACCTTCGGCACCACAAACTGCCCGCGTTCCTGCTGAGGCGCGTTGGCCAGGGCCTCGGTCTGAGTGAATGTGCTGTGGGGTTCATCCTCGCGACGGGGCAGGGGGCGATCCAGGCCCATGAGCATGGGTTCCACGCCATCCAGGGGCAGCTCGTCCAGGCTGGCCGCGTGGCTCAGCATGCGGGCCATGGCCTCGCGCATGGGCTCGACCTCATCCTCGCGCAGGCTCAGGTGGGCCAGGCGCGCGCAGCGGAGAACGTCTTCGCGGGTCACTTCCATGTCAACCTCCGAGCTTCAGGTCCGAGTCGGCGTTCTGCCCCCAGGGATCGGTCTCGACGGGGAGCAGGGCGCCGGCAGCACCGATCATGGCGCCGTTGTCGGTGCAGAGTCGGGGCTCGGGCAGGGCCAGGCGGAGGCCCAGGCGCTGGGCCAGCAGGGCCGCATCCTCGCGCAGGGTGCTGTTGCAGGCCACGCCGCCGCTGATGATGAGGCTGCGGGCGCCGTGCTCAGAGGCCAGGGCGGCTAAAGGTTTGAGCAGCCAGGCGGAAATGGCCTCCTGGAGGCTGCGGCAGAGGCCCTGGACTTCAGGGTCTGCTGCCCCAGCCTGGGCCAGGCGGGGGTTGCGCTCCACCCGGAGCTTCACGCCGGTCTTGAGGCCCGAGAAGCTCCAGGAGGCCTTGCCGTCCCGGAATTTCGGGGGCGTGAAGGGCTCGGCGCGGCGGGCCGCGCTCCGGGCGCAGGCGTCCACCAGCGGACCACCGGGGTAGCCAAGGTTCAGCATGCGGGCGGTCTTGTCGAAGGCCTCGCCAGCGGCGTCGTCCCGGGTCTTTTGCAGCAGCTGGAGGGAGGTCCAGTTCTGGGCCAAGTACAGATGGGTATGGCCACCGGAGACCAGCAGCACTAGGGCCGGGAAGGGCAGGTCCGGGGCGCCAAAGCGGGCAGCATTCAGGTGGCCCAGCAGGTGGTGGACGCCCACCCAGGGCAGGCCCTGGTGCCAGGCCACGGCCTTGGCGGCGCTGAAGGTGGCGAGCAGGCTGCCCACCAGGCCGGGGCCCCGAGTCACGGCGATGCGATCCAGGTCCTGCAGGCCCAGGCCCGCCTGGGCCAGGGCTCCTGCCATGGTGGCCCGCACCTGCAGCAGGTGTTCCCGGGCGGCCAGTTCGGGCACCACGCCACCAAAGGGGCCGTGGATGGCGTCCTGGCTCTCCCGCACCAGGGAGCGGAGGATCGGACCAGAGGCCGTCTCCTCCACCACGGCGGCGGAGCAGTCGTCGCAGGAGGATTCAAGGCCCAGGACCAGCATCCGCCAAGTGTATCCTGGCCACTGATGAACCTCGTCCCCACCCGTATCCAGCTGAACCGCCCCCTGCCTCCCCTCACCTACCTGGCGCCGGAGGGCCTCCCCGCAGGCGTGCGGGTGCGGGTGCGGGTGCGAAACAGCCTGGCCGTGGGGCTGTGCATGGGCCTGGAACCCACGCCCCCGTCGGCGAAGCTGCGGCCCATCGACGCGGTCATCGACCCGTTTCCGCTGCTGCCTGCCAAGCTGCGCGAACTGCAGGCCTTTGCGGCCCGGTACTACGGCTGCCTGGAAGCCCACCTGCTGCCCCTGAGCCTGCCCCAGGCCTTGCTGCCTCACTGGGAGGCGGATGAGGATGGCCAGAAGCTGTCCTTCCATCGGGAGCAGGGCGCCTGGGACGTGCTGGCGGAGCTAGGTGAGGCCTGGCACCGGGATCCCAGCCTGCTACCGACCCTCCTGCACCGCACCATGATCCGGGGAGCAGGTTTCACGGAGGTGCGCCTCACGGGGGCGCCCCATCCGCCACGGGTGACACCCGCCCAGGCCAAGTTGCTGCTGGCGCTGGAAGAGGCGGGCGGTTCCCTCATGGAGCCTGAACTTCTGGAAGCTGCGGGCGTGGGCACCTCTGTCCTGGGGACTCTGGAAAAACGGGGGCTGGTCCAGCGCCTGAAGCGGGTGGACCTGCTCGCCCAGCAGCGTGAGGCTGGCGTGGACCGCACCGTGGTGTTCAGCGATGAACAGCAGGCGGCCTTCGAGTCTGTGGCCCTGGGAGCCTTCGCAGTGCACCTGCTCCAGGGTGTCACGGGGTCGGGCAAGACCGAGGTCTACTTGGCCCTGGCGGAGCAAGTGCTGGCTGCGGGCAAGCGAGTGCTGTGGCTGGTGCCGGAGATCGGCCTCACAGGGCGCCTGCTGGACCGCCTGGAGGCCCGATTCCCGGGCAGGGTGGCCGTGGGGCATGCGGGACTCAACGCTGGGGAGAAGCACGGCGACGTGGTGCGGCTCCTCTTCAACGGGGCGGACCTCTTTGTGGGCGTGCGGAACGCGGCGATGGCGCCCCTGCGGGACATCGGCCTCATCATCGTCGATGAAGAACACGAGGGCTCGTACAAGTCTGAAGAGCACCCCCGCATCCATGCCCGGGACCTGGCCATCAAACGGGCCCAGCTGGAGGGCTGCCCCATCGTGCTGGGTAGCGCTACGCCCAGCCTGGAGAGCTGGCAGGCCGCCAAGGCGGGCCGGTACCGGCTGCTGCAGCTGAGGCTGCGGCCCGTGGGTGTGTCGCTGCCCTCGGTCGAGGTGGTGGACCTGCGGGACGTGTATCGTCTGCTGCGGAAGAAGGTGATCCTCTCGCCGGTGCTCTTGGAGGCCCTCACGGGCGTCCTGGCCCGGGGCGAGCAGTCCCTGCTGCTGCTGAACCGTCGAGGTTATGAGAACTTCTGGATGTGCCGGGCCTGTGGCAAGACCCTGGGCTGTCCCCATTGCGCGATCTCGCTCACCTACCACCGGGGTGACTTCCGCCTGCGCTGTCACCTCTGTGCCCACGAGACCGTGCCCCCCGAGGCCTGCCCGGACTGTGGCGCCGAGCATCTCCGGGGTGTGGGCGAAGGCACGGAGCAGGTGGAGGAGCACCTGAACCGGCTCTTCCCCACGGCCCGCATCCTGCGCCTGGACCGGGACACCACTCGGCGGCGGGGCTCTCTGGAGGCGGGCCTTTTGGCGGCGGAACTGGGCGAGGTGGACATCCTTGTGGGCACGCAAATGCTGGCCAAGGGCCACACCTTCCCGCGCCTGACCCTGGTGGGGGTTCTCAACGCTGATCAGGGGCTCAAGGTGGCTGACTTCCGGGCCTCCGAACGCACCTTCCAACTCCTCACGCAGGTGGCGGGCCGCGCCGGCCGAGCTGAGTGGCCGGGCCGGGTGATTTTACAGACCTACTCGCCTGACCACCCCGCCATCACCCACGCCCTGGGCCAGGACTTCGAGGGCTTCGCCGCCTCAGAGCTGCCCTTCCGTGAAGGCCTGGGCTATCCCCCTTTCACGGCACTGTCTCTCTACCGGGCTGAGGCCGACACCCTGCCCGAAGCCAGGGCAGCCCTGGAGGATTTCCGGCAGCGGCTCTCGGTGCCGGGGCTGAGGGTGCTAGGCCCCCTGGAGGCGCCGGTGCCCAGGGTGAAGGACCGCTGGCGGATGCACCTGCTGCTGAAGGGGGGCCGGGGCGCCCTGAGCGAAGTCCTGGCCCGCCATCCCCTGCCGCCCTCGGGGCTCATCCAGGTGGATCGGGACCCCCTCCAGTTCGGGTAGTGTATAAAAAGTACACAATTATCATAAATTCTTTCATAATTTTTCAACACAAATTATTTAACTAAATATATATCAATAATTAGATAGAATTTTATTTAACCTGGGAATGGCCGATTCTATGGGGGTCGTTCCTGGGAGAAAGCCAATGACCCGCTCAGCCCGAGGGTTTTCCTTATTGGAGTTGATGGTGGTGCTGGTCATCGTCGGCATCGTTGCGGCTGCCACTGGGGCTTGGTACAGCCCCTCCCAGGCCGCTTCCGTCAAGGGCACCCTCAATGGTCTGGTGGGCGTCTTCTCCGATGCCCGCTCTACGGCCCGGGCTACGGGGCGGACGGTGACGCTCACGACCACCGGAACTCAGGCCACCCTCACCATCAGTTTCCCGACCCAGGGCGATATGATTCCTGCTCCAGCGAATCAGGCCTTCACCAAGTGGGAGCGCATGGCGGCTGGGAAGGACACCACTCACTATTCTGGCATCGACAACGCCGGTTGGCCCGTCTACGCCCAAACCGCACCAACTCCGGATGCCCTGGCGGGCGGAGTGCCTGCCATCAGGAGCCTCTTCACCAACAACACCCCGCCGGGCGCGACCGGAAACGTCTTCCAAGGCACGACCCACCCCATCATTTTTTTCGACTCCTCCGGGCGGCCTAATGGGGATTTTTACGTGTATGTCGGCGGCATGCGCAATGGCGCGGGCTATGCCAGCGCCCCCGTGGGGCTGGTGATAGTGACCCGGGCCAATGGCATTCATGCCTTCTACAAGGCCAACGCCGGCGATGCCACCTCCGCCTGGCAGCGGCTCTAGGAGACCCCATGCGATCCCGAGCCGCTCGTCAAACTGGCTTCTCCCTGGTCGAACTGATGATGACCGCCTTCATTTTCGGGGTTGGCCTCCTGGGCTTGGCTGCCCTTCAGGTCTCCACCCTGCGTAGCAATACCGGTGGCCGGAACCGCTTCACGGCCACGTCTCTGGCTGAGGGCTGTATGAGCGCCATCCAAGCCGAGGGGAGCACTTCCTGGAATTACGCGGCTGGCATCCTTGGCACCACGGCCAACCCGACCTACCCCGTCACCCGGAATTACACTGGCGCCACTGCGACTGGGAGTTTCGGCAGCTTTGACGTCAACGGGCTGCCCCTGGTCCTCAACAACCCCGCCACGGTCTTCACCGTGGCCTGGACACGGAACGGCGCCGTCGCCAGTGGACCTGGGACTAAAACGCCCATCACCAACATGAATCTCAGGGAATTTGTGGTGACTGTGAGTTGGCAGGACCAGGCCACGAATGCGGCCGGGGTCGCCGTGCCCCAGTCGACCATGTCCTTGAGCCGCCTGATCCGGTATTAGGAGTCCTGCCATGTCGATTCGAACCTTCAGGCGGAAGACCATGGCCTCCAGGGGCTTTTCGCTCCTCGAGATGCTGGTCGCCATGCTGTTCATTGGCATCCTATCGGCAGGGATGCTGCGGGTTTATTCCTCCAACCTGGCCGGGTTCCAGCGGGTGAATGACTCCATCTCCACCCAGCGGCAGGGGCGTTGGGCCCTGACCACGCTGCAGGACGACGTGGCCTCCATCGGTTATTTTGCTTTCGTCGGATTCAACAACCCCGCCTGGGGCTCCTTCTCCGTGACTTCGGGCACCCAGGAACCCTTCATGATCCTGCCCAGTCCAGCGGCCCTGAACATCACGGGACCCGATCCCAGCAATCCAGCTGGGGCCCTGGTGACCACTCAGATCAGTCCCGATGAGTTGCAGTACGTGAGTGACCTGTCCCTGCCCATCCAGGCCACCCTGACTTCCCTCAATACCACGACGTTGACCCTGTCCATGCTGAGCGGGACGCTCACAGATGTTCAGGCCGGCGACATCGTGGCCATTCTCGACGGAAATTTTGAACAGTTCATCATCGCCAGTGCCGCCGGAACCACCGTGGTGGCTGACCTGACCGCCACCGTCACGGCCCAGAATGCCGGTGGGATCTACCAAGTCATCCTCCCCGGCACCAAGACCCATGTCGCCGGGGTTCCCCTGGCCTTTTATCGTCCCAGTGTCGTCACCCGCTATTCCATCCAGCCCCTGGCCACGGACCCAGCCAACGCGGCAATCAAGGTTCCCTGCCTGGTACGCCAGCAGACGCCGTACCCCGTTGGCGGTGGGCTGATCACCTGGGTGGTGGCCCCCGGCCAGGCCGTTCCTGCCATCCCCTTCCAGATCATCGCCGAGAATATCGATGGGCTCCGCATCGACCTGAGCTTTGATAGCGGGACGAACTGGCGGAGGACCGCCGCCGCCAACTGGGATGGCATCGTAACCAACATCAGCACCGCCCTGGCGCCCCTGGGCGCCGCAGGTACGCCGGCCCGAAATGCCACCAATCCTCTTTGGTTCAGGACTTACCCCTTCCTGGTCCGGATGGATGTGACATCGCGCTCCCCGGCCCCCCGCACCGAGAGCACCACCAATGGGACTGCCGGCTACGTCCGCCGCACCCAGACCCTGATGGTGACGCCCAGAAATCTCGGATATTCATAGTGAGGCCCAGCATGCTCAAAGTTCCTTCCGCGAATGGCCGTCCCAGTGAGCAGGGTGGTTTGACCATCCTGCTGGCCCTGATCCTGGTGTCCGTCATGGGTGCCGCCACCTTCAGCATGAGCCGCAACGTGATCCGCGAACTCTCCATGGGCGGCACGGTCGTGCAGGGCGAGAAGGCCTCGGCGGCTGCGGATGCCGGACTGGACTGGGTTGTGGTGTGGGGCCAGGGCTACCTGAACAGCACCAGCTATGCGGGGGCTGCTCCGACCGGAGGGCAAACCACCCTGGTCAATGGAATCACCAGTGCAATGACCGGCGTGAACACTGGGCTTCCCATCACCATCCTGGCGGGCACGGATTCCACCATGACCCTCAACAATGGGGGCAGTGCCAACTCCACCCAGCAGTTCGATCTGGAGCTCCGCTATCTGGGACCGGGCTGGGGCAACTCCAGCACCGGCGGTGCCTCCTCAGACAACAATGCCGCCTCTGGTTACAAAAAGGGCGGCGCTGGAGCCAGCAATGCCATCGGATGGCGCGTGCTGGCTACGGGGAAGGCCACGCCCACGGCTCCACTGGCCCAGACCTATCAGGCCCAGCGGGAACTGATCGCCACCTTCCCGAACTGAGCGGGATGGCTCGAACGAATCAATCAACAAGTCTTCGATTTTTCATTCCCTTCTCGGGAGGATTTCATGCGAATTAGGTCCATGCAGCGGGTGAAGAGCCTGTTCCTCAGTCTCCTGTCCGTCGTCGCCCTGCAGGCCCAGGTGGATCCCAACCTGGCTACCGCCACCGACGTTCTCGACGTCTACAAGAGTGGCGCTGTGAGACCGGAAATCATCACCATGTTCGATTTCTCGGGATCAATGTCGGCGCATTTCTGGCATTCAAAATTTTGGACAAATTCCTCGTACAACACCCATGTGGGGTCGTCGATCACCAACAAGGATGACGATGACCAACTCTACAACGTCAACAGCACGACGAATGTCGTTACCCTTGTTGCGGCCAATTCTTCGACCAATCTTGGAACCATTTCGGGGTTCCTGGTTGATTACACCGGCGCCAAACTGGCGGCGCCACTCACCCTGGCAACGGTCCTGACGGCCACCCACGCGCGCATGACCTGGTCCAATACCATCAGCGGCGTCTCCTACACGCGAACCATCGATCTGCCCTTCTCCTGGAGCATCCACAAAAACCCAGCCACGGCACCCACATCAACGAACCTTGGGACTCAAACTTTCCTGGACTGCGTGCAGGATCCAGACATCGGGGCCACCAACAACTACATCCCCTTCGATACTGCCTATCAGAGCTATACGACGCTCTCCAGTTTCATCTCGGCCCTACAAGGCACTTATCCGCTCATAAAGTTCAACACTGACTACATCTATTGGATCTTTTGGGGCACGGACACCAAGGGTGCCTCTGGTGCCGACAATACCGGGGCACAGGGAACCTATTACGATGACAGTGGCACCAAGGGCGGGCATTTTGTCATCCCTGGTCATGCCGCTACGGTTGCGATGGCAAATGCCATCAACCCTGCCTCAGGATTCTGGAATGGTCTCCCAACTGGCACTCGCGCCAGTACGTTGAAGAAGGCCGTGCTCTCCGCCTGGTTCGCCAATCGGACCCGGGTCTGGTGGGCCTATCGCTTCCTGGACTCCAGCGAAAGCAGCGTCAAGTCGACAAACTACGGCACCTGGGGTGTCCACACCAACCGGGAGCTGACCCTCTTCAAGGCGGCTCTCAGCTCTGGTGCTTCGGATCCCTCCGTGACCAATTTCCAAACACGGTCCCCCACCGGCGGTACGCCCCTGACCTGGGCCATGGCCAACTGCCTAGCCCAAATGGCTGAAACGGGCTCCAGCATTTTCGACTCCGCCAGCACCGCCAAGACCGTACCCCCTAGCGGCCTGGGACCAGGCGAAAACCCGCCCCCCTGCCGCAGTTCTTGGATCATCCTCTTCACGGACGGCATCGCCAATGATACTCCATCCCCCCAATCCGGCGGTGGGGCCTGGACTACAGAAGCGGCCATCCAGGCTGACCTGAATTCATCAACCTACTCCAACCTGAACTCGGGGGGTGCCAACTGGAACATTTGGAGTCTGGCTGCCGTGGCGGCCCATGGCCTTGGTACCGCCTCCACCACCTCGAACAGTTCCGGCACCACCCCATCCGCCTTTGCTCCGTTCCGGGTGACAGGGCGTAACGCCAGCCCCGCCCGTAAGATCACCACCATGACCGTGGGGCTCTGTCTGGGCGGCACCAATACAGACACTGGCGGCAAGGGCGCCCTCCTTAAGACCGCGCTCTTTGGGGATCCCAGCAAGCAGGGTTTCGACATCACCACCGCCGTGGCATACGGAATCACCACCGGCGGAGCCCAGACGAACTTCTTCGATGCTGCCTCCCCTTCCAACTTGGTGAAGAGCCTCAACACCATCATGGCCCGCGTGGTTTCTGGCAATGCGGGCATCACGGCCCCTGCGGCTCCGCTGGTGGGCCTTAGCCTGGGCAGCCGTGCTTTTCTGGGCCGCTTCGAGACGTCCAATGACGGTCAGGGCGGTGGTTCCATCTGGAAGGGCGACCTGCTCATGGCGGGTCTGGGGCTCCAATCCGATGGCACGGTGGGCATCAAGGACAAGAACGGCAACTGGGCCACGGACATCAATGCCAACAACGCCGTGGCATCGGCCTACAACACGATCTACTCCAATAGTTATCCCTGGGCCAGCCGGAAGATCTACACGGTGGTCCCCGGCAACGAGCCGGTCCTGGGCGGGGCTGGTCTGGTTCTGGGCACTGCCAACCTGCTCAGTGAGTCGAACATCTCGACCTTTACGAACACGGTCATGGGCACACCAGATACCCCGAGTGCCCTGAAGCTCATCCGGTTCCTTCAGGGTGCCGGTACTTCGGCCCAAAACGACGCCACCGTCCCGACCACGAAAACCGGGAAGCGCACGGACATGATGGGAGACATCGTCAACAGCTCCCCCGCGGCCGTGGAATATGATTCCTCCCAGCTCCAGGGCACGTTATTGAGCGCCTGGAACGGCTCCTACGCCTCGGGTCAGGCCTATGCCACCGATGCCCGCTTCCACGTGGTTTTCGTGGGCGATAACCAGGGTCTCTTTCACGCCTTTGGTGTGATCAGCGGCCTGGACAGCAGTTCACCGCCCGTGCTTCATGCCCAGATGGAGGAACTCTGGGCCTTCCTGCCCTCGGAATTCCTGAATCCGACTGCCGGTCCAAACGTGTCCAAGCTTATCCAACTCCAGAGCGGGGACCCCACACTCCATGTCTACACGGTGGATGGTAGCCCGACGATCTATTTCAATGACGCACCGGTTTCTGGCGGGGTGGGCAACTTCCGGGTGGATAGCGCCGACAAGGTCCGGGTCATCTTCGGGCTGCGCAAGGGGGGCCGGAGCTACTACGCCTTTGACACCCTGAATCCCTATGCCCCCAGGCTGGCCTGGGTGCTGAATCCCAACACCTCGACGGATACCACCATCAAGACCATGGGTCTGGCCACCTCTGCCATCGGCTTGGCCGCGGTCGAAGTGGGTGCCACCACCCCCCCCACGGTGCAGGATGTCGTGATCCTGGGTGGCGGCTACAGCGATAACATCCTCGACTCGAAGAACATCACGGGCAGCCTGAACGTCAAGCTGGGGCGGTCGCTCCTGGCCTTGGATGTCCTCACCGGGGCCATCGTCAAGAAATACGACTTCATCAACACACCAGCCTTGGCCACGGCCTTCCCGAACATTGGTTCCATCACTGCGGGCGCCTTCCCCTTCCAGTTCCTTACCGGGACCAGTCGGGCCCAGCGCCTCTACTTCAGCGACCAGTTCGGCGGAGTCTATGCCCTGGGCTCCATGAAGAAGCTGACCACCTCGCCCGTGAACTGGCGGGTGGATAGTTCCAACATCGACCAGTGGACTACCGACGGCAGCGCCGACACAGGCAATCAGCCCGCCCACCCGGGCATCCGGTGGATCTACAGGGGGGCCACGACCCTCACCTCGGGGCTGGTCACCTCAGCCTCTCCCATCACCGCGCCTCCGGTGGCCTTCCGGGTTCCCAAGGCCATTCCCGAGTTCCGCCGGCCCTCATCGTCCACCAATGCGCCGAATATGATTCCCCCCGTGGTGGGCGTCACCTTCGGCACCGGCGATCGCAACGACCCCATGGATCTTGGCACCACCAAGACCGTCAGTTCTGCCTCCCTGCGCCAGATCATGGTCTTCGATCGCCAGGACAGCGCCGACCTGCCGACGCCCCTGCCCACCAATGTGGACACCACCCCTATCACCGACACCCTGCTTTCGGACCAGACCTCCACGACCCTGGTTGGCACCACCAGCTACCTGGGGAGCAACGCTTACCTTGGCTACTACTTGCGTTTCGGCGGGCCGAACGTGGATCCCAACCTTGGCACGCACATGCTGTACCCCAAGGCCTACCTGTCCCCCCTCGTGGTGAACGGGGGCCTGGTCTTCTCCTGCTTCACACCGCTAACGACAGGCAGCAACTCAAGCTGCGCAGGATCCGGCACCACCACGACCTACCGCATGTGCGATGCGCTGGCTCCCGTGTTCGCGGGCGGCAAGACGTCCACTTCCAACGACACCAGTTCCGCAGCCTGCAGCGGCTCCGTGTTCACCTGGGCCAATCTCGCCGGGGACCTCACGGCCGTGGGTAGCCGCCTTATCCTCCAGAGCGGCCAGGATCCAGGAGCCGCAGCTGGAGATAACACTGGGAACGTGAAGATCGGCAGCTATGTCATGCCCGGCGGCACCACGGCCTTCGCCCCCCGCAGCTGGCGCATAGTGCGCTGAGCGGTCCGATCTTCCAAATCACTCAGGGGCCCGCAAGGGCCCCTTTTCGTGGGCTGAGGGCGGAGGTGGTACCCTGGGGTGTGTCAGATCCTTCCCCCATCGCCCGCCTTCGCCCTAAAAAGGCCTTCGGACAGAACTTCCTGGTGAACGAGGGAGCCATCTCCACCATCGTGGCTGCGGCCCTGGCGGCCCCGGCTCCGCGCTTGCTGGAGATCGGCCCGGGGCCCGGCGTGCTCACGGAGCGCCTGCTGGCGGATGGCCGCCCCCTCTGGGCCGTGGATTTGGATCCCGAGGCGTGTGGGCTGCTCACGGACCGTTTCGGAAACCAAGCCCACTTCCACCTGCTCCAGGGTGACGCCGTGCGGATCCCACTGCCGCCGGGGGAGCCCTGGTCTGTCATCGGCAACCTGCCCTACAACGCCGCCACGCCCATCCTGGCCCGGTTGCTCACCGAGGGCTTGGCCTGGGACCGCATGGTGCTCATGTTCCAACTGGAGGTGGCCCAGAAGCTCATGGGCGTGCCGGGCACCAAGGCCTATGGTCCTCTCTCGGTGCTGGCCCAGCTCTGTGCCAAGCTCACGCGCCTGGTGAAGCTGGGACCGGGCTCCTTCCGTCCCGCCCCCAAGGTGGACTCGGCTGTAGTCCAGTTCGAGCCCCGGGCCGATGCGCCCAGCCTCCTGGAGCGGCGGGCCCTGCTGCTGGTGCTCCACCGCTCCTTCGCCCATCGCCGCAAGACCCTGGCTAACAACTGGCAGGGGACTTTGGGGGCGGAGGCACTCACGAACGTGGGGCTGGCTTCGGCCCTGCGGGCCGAAGTTGTCGCGCCTGCGGCGTGGCTTGAAGCGACCCGTTTGCTATTGATTCAACACCCGGAGGTGTTCCCATCGTGATGTCCGTCCTGCCTGAATTCAAAGCCTGGGAACAGGCGCCCGCCAAAGACGAGCTGCGGCTCATTCCCATCGGAGGTCTGGGGGAGTTCGGCATGAACGCCCTGGTGGTGCACAGCGCCCGGAGCCTCTTCCTCGTGGACTGCGGCCAGCTCTTCCCCTCGGACGATCAGCCGGGCATCGACTCCATCGTGCCGGACTTCGCCTACCTGGAGCCCTTCGCGGACCGCATCCAGGCGGTGCTGCTCACCCACGGCCATGAGGACCACATTGGGGCGCTGCCCTACTTCCTGCGCCGCTGGCCTGTGCCGGTCTATGGCACGGCCTTCACTCTGGGAATCCTGGAAGGCAAGCTCCGGGAGCATGACCTGGACCTCTCCCTGCTGCACCAGGTCAAGGACTATGGCCGGGTCAAGGTGGGTGACGGAGAAATCGAGGCCGAGTGGATTCCGGTCACCCACAGCCTGCCGGACGCCTGTGCCCTGGTGCTCCACACGCCCCAGGGGGTGCTGGTGCACTCCGGCGATTTCAAGCTGGATCCGGATCCCCTGGATGGTCGTTTCACGGGCATGGCGCGCCTGACGGAGCTGGGCGATGCGGGCGTACGCCTGCTCATGGCGGATTCCACCAACGTGGGCCGTCCTGGGCGCTCGCCTTCCGAATCCGTGTGCCGCGAGGGACTGGAGGCCGCCTTCGAGCAGACCAAGGGCCGCCTCTTCATCACCACCTTCAGCTCCAACATCCACCGGCTCCAGCAGATCATCGACCTAGCCTGGGAGTTCCGCCGCCACGTGGTGGTATTGGGCCGCAGCCTGGACCGGAACATCAACCTGGCCAGATCCCTGAAGCTCCTGGACCTGCCCGACGACATCCTCGTCGACGTCAAGGACGCCCATCTCTTCGATTCCAGGGATGTGGTGGTGCTCTGCACGGGCAGCCAGGGTGAGCCCATGAGCGGCCTGGCCCGCCTGCTGCGTCGGGAGGTCAAGGGCCTGCCCATGAGCCCCGGCGATCGACTGGTGGTGAGCGCCCGGGCCATCCCCGGCAACGAGGTGGCCATCTCCCGCATGCTGGATGTGGCGGAACGCCTGGGTGCCGAAACCTCTTCCGAGGGGCTGGGCCCGGTTCACGCCTCGGGGCACGGCAGCCGTGAAGAACTGGCAGACCTCATCAAGGCTGTGCGGCCCAAGCAGATGGTGCCGGTCCATGGCACCTACCGAAACCTGCGTGCCCACGGCAAGCTGGCCGCGGAGCTGGGCTGGAAGGCGGATCGCATCTCCCTCCTGGACGGCGGTCTCTGCCTGCGCCTCTTCACCAACGGCAAGGTGGACATGCCTGGCACCGTGCCTGTGGGCAAGTGCTTCGTGCACGAAGGTGTGGATCACATGGTGGATGCCCGGGTGGTGCAGGACCGGCTCATCCTCCAGGAAGATGGCGTCGTCTTCGCCACCTTGCTGGTGGATGCCCAGACGGGAGATTTGGCGGCGGACCCGACCATCCTCAGCCGGGGCTTCGTCATGCTTTCAGACGATGAATCCTACGGGGACCTCCTGGCGGGTGTGGCGCGGAAAGCCTACGAAGAGGTGCCTCCGGCCCTCCGAAAGGACCCCGAGGCCCTCCGAGATGCCGTCCGCCTCGCCCTGCGTCGGATTGTCCGCAAGACCACCCAGGCCAGGCCCCTGGTCATCCCCGTGATCTTGGAAGCGCCCCAGGGCTAGGGCTGTTGTCGTCCGCGACGAATGGCTTTGCGCTCCGTCCGCTCCGTGTTGCCCTGGCGCAGGGCCTCCAGCATGCGCCGCTGCATCTCCTCCACTTTGAGGATGAGGCGGACTTGCTGGGAGGGGCTGAGCCGAGCCCGGATGTCGTCCTCGAATTTCTGCTTCAGCTCCACCTGCTGGCGCCTCAGGTCCACGAACTGGTCCAGCAGGGGGCGTACCTTCAGGCTCTTGTCCTCCTCGGTACCGGGGCCCAGGAGGATGTCGCTGAACTGGCGCCGGATGGCCTGGATCTGGTGGGTCTTGTCGAAGAGCTCCCTGTCGTAGCGCGACCAGCGCGCCACCACGAGCCGAGCCTGGGGCTCTGGGAGTCCCACGGTCTGCTGCAGCTGATCCATGCGGAACCGGGCCAGGGGCTGGCCCTCGTCCGCCTGGGCCCAGGCAGGCAGGGTGGCCATGGCCAGCAGGGACAGCAGAAGCAGGGGACGGATCATGGCAGCCTCGGAATCACCGGGTGGGGGCGGAAGGGGTGTCGAGGCGCTTCAGGAGAGCGGACATTTCTTCCGGGTTCAGAGTCTGGAGCTGGGCGGCTTCCTCCTCATGATCCTGGAAGGGGACATCGGCAGGCTCCGTCAGTTCGGCGGGATGGGGCAGCGCTGCCTCCACCAGGGGGGTGCGGTTGGCCTGGCCGGCCCAGAAGGCCCCGGCGCCCACGGCCAGCAACAGGGTTGCGGCCACGGCCCAGGTGAAGGGACGGAAGCGGTGGTGCAGGGCGGGGCGGGCTGGGAGCTTACGCAGCAGGCGCTCTGGCAGGCGCTCGAAGTAGCCTGCCGGGGTCAGGACCACTGGAACCTCCTCCTGGGCCAGATAGGTCACGCGGGCCTCGGCACAGGCAGGGCAGGCCCGCAGGTGTGCCTCGGCGGGGCGGCCCGGATCCAGTGGATCCAGCAGCAGGGCCTCTAGGGTGGTGGCGCAGGCTTCGGGGACGGGAAGAAGGGCCTCGGTCATCGGCGGCCTCCTTTCACTTGGCGGGTCAGATTCTGGATGGCATGGAAGATGTGGGCCTTCACGCTCCCCACGGAGGTGCCCATGGCCTGGGCGATCTGTTCGTACTTCCAGTCGTGCTGGAGCTTCAGGGTGAGGGCTTCCTTCTGGCGCCTGGGCAGGTTCGGCAGGGCCTCGCGCAGCAGGCGTCTGGCTTCCAGGTCCAGAACGGCGGCGACCTGGGTTTCTTCCACCCGCAGGGCCGGGTGCTCGAGGGTGGTGCCTTCGGGGCCTTCAAGGCTGTCGTGGTCCTTGGCGACCCGCTCCCGGTAGTTCAGGGCCTGGCGGGTGGCGATGGTGATGAGCCAGGTGCGGAAGGAGGACTCGAAGCGGAAGCCGGGCAGGGCGCGGAAGACCCGGATGAAGGTTTCCTGAACCACATCGTCGGCGTCCTGGTGGTTCTTCAGGATGGAAAAGGCCTTGCCATAGACGTCCCGGGAAAAGAGCTGGACCAGGGAGCTGAAGGCCGCCTGGTCCCCCTGCTGGGCGGACTCCACCCAGCTCAGCACCTCGGCGGTATGGTACGGCGAGCCCGGATCGGGGGTCCGATCGGCGGTCGGGGAGGCCGTCTGGGTCATGAAGGGCTCACTCAAGCTGATTGACGCCATCATCTTCTGCTCCGGCGTCGGGGGTGAACGAGATTTCGCCGTCCTCAGATGGACCCGGTAAGCCATCCTGGGGTTGAATGTAAGTCTTCAGTCTTCATGCTACATCCCCTCGTTGAACTTCCAGGAGTCCCTGTGCGCGATCGCATCACCCCCCTTCTCAGCGAAGCCGAAATCCAGGTCCGGGGGCGGGAGCTGGGCGCCCAACTGGCGAAGGACTATGCAGGGAAGGATCTGGTGGTGGTGGGCCTGCTCAATGGCGTCTTCCCCTTTTTCGCAGATCTGGTGCGGGCCATGGACATCGACTTCGACGTGAGCTTCATGCAGGTCGCCAGCTACGGTGGCGGCCTGGAGAGCACGGGCGAGGTGCACATCCTCAAGGACCTGGACCGCAGCATCCGTGGGCGCCACGCACTGGTGGTGGAAGACATCGTGGACACGGGGCTCACCCTGTTCAAGGTCAGCAACCTGCTCAAGGACCGCGAGCCCCAGAGCCTCAAGATCGCCACCCTCCTGGACAAGCCCAGCCGCCGCAAGGTCCAGGTTCCCGTGGACTACGTGGGCTTCACGATCGAGGACCACTTCGTCGTGGGTTATGGCCTGGACCTCGATGGCAAGCTGAGGAACCTGCCCTACGTGGGTGTGTACCACCCATGAATGTCTATCTCCGTTTCTCTGTGACCTCGGTGTGATCGCTGTGCCCTCTGTGTTCCGCTGTTTCCTTGTAGCCCTGATTGTCGCCGCTTGTTCAGGCTGCGGGTACCACCGTCTGGATCTGCAGCAGCGGACGACAGCTTGGGCGAAAAAGGGCGAGACGATCCGCCTGGCACGGTTCCGTAACCTCACGCCCCGCCTGGGGTTGGAGGACCGGTTCACGCGGGCTCTGGAGAACCGGGTGGTGGCGGCCAGTCCCTGGCGGCTGGTGGCCCAGGGGGAAGGCTCTCGCTGGGTGCTGCAGGGCACCCTGGAATCGTACAGCTCCAAGGCCATCGGCCTCACCCTGGGCAGCGGGACCACCAAGGGTGGCATTCCCGCCAGCGCCGGCACCGCCTCCCGCGTGGAGGTGGTGGTGGTGGCCAGCGTGGAGTTGCTGGACGGCCAGACCGGGGCTGTGGTGCTGTCGCGGCGGGGCCTCACCTTCTCCAACCAGTACCGGGTGGACCAGAATTTCGCCAGCTTCGATAGCCGGGAACTTCAGGTTCTGGAGAGCCTCGCGGATGATTTCGCTGAGAGCTTCCTGACCCAACTGCTTCAAGGTACCGACTGATGGCGGCCCCCGCAGCCTGGCTCAACCACGATTTCGCCCTGGTCCATGGCGAGGATGGCGATGGCCGGCGGGAGGCGGTGGAGGGCTGGAAACGCAAGCATGTGGATCCCGAATGGGCGGACTTCTCCCTCACGATCTGCTCCGAGGGCTGCCCCTGGCCCGAGGTGCTGTCGGCCCTCCAGGAGGCCTCGCCCCTGGGCGCTGAGGCCCGCACGGTGCTGGTGCCCGCGGCGGACAATCTGTTCACCCGCACCAAGGATCTGCCCGCCCCGGTCAAGACACTCCTGGAAAAGCCGCCTGCGGGCCTGAAGCTACTGCTGGTGGCCTGGACCAGCCTGCCGGCGGCCCCTGGCAAGGCCCTGGGCGCCAAGCCCTGGACTGACTGGGCCAAGGCTGGGCGGATCCTCAAGGTGGGAGCCATGGAGGCGGGGGACATCCCCGGCTTCATCGAGGCGGAGGCCCGGCGCATGGGGCTGAGCCTTCAGGGCTCAGCGGTGAGCCTGCTGGCTCAGCGCCAGGGCGGCCACCCCGGCCTCATCAAGCGGGCCCTGGAGGTCCTGGACCTGCTGGCGGACAATCACCAGGTTTCGGAAGCCATGGTGGACCAAGTGACCTTCCGGTTGGCGGAGCAGAAAGCCTTTGCCTGGTCCGGTGCCTGGCAGAAGGGCGACGTGGCCAATGCCATCAAGGCCCTCAAGGGGGCTCTGGAGGACGGGGACGAGCCGCTCATGTTGCTGGGCCAGGCCCGACGCGAGGTGGACCGCCTTGTGAGGCTGTTTGAGGCCGAGGCTGCCGGCCTCAAAGGGTCGGAAGTGCTGAGTGCCCTGGGCCTATCTCCTCGGCAGGCCTTTCTCTTGGATGGCTACAAGGGAGCTCTGAACAAGGTAAAGGCCAAGGGCGTCAAGGGGCTCTTCACCCGAGTGAACCAGTGTGAAAAAGACATCAAGGGCATGGCTCTTTCCCGCAGCGAGGCACCCCTTCTGGATCTCACCCTGGCCCTTTGTCGCGCGTGGGGGCGTTAATAAAATTGCCTGGATCGATCCAGGGCGAACCGGGCTTTGATCACTTGAGCCTAAGCTTCGCTGGGCGGATCATGGGGGTCTGCAACCCGGAGGACAAATGTCTGAGTGCGTCATTCCCAACCTGACCTCCAACGAGGTGGTGGCGTCCAAGTCCGTCCTGCCTGCGGGTTGGAAGGCGGACCTCGCGGACCTCAAGAACCTGGACCTATCACTGCCCGTGATGGAGCTGCTGCGGCGCACCACCAGTCGCCTGCCCCAGGATGTGATCCAGGCCATCGTGAAGGGGCGCGACGCCGAGGAAGTGGGCAGCCGGGCCTTCAATACCCTCAACGACATGGTGCGCAACATCAACCTCGCCGATGGCCAGGTGACCCCCCTCTGCCAGGACACAGGCTCCGTGATCTTCTGGGTGCGCCATCCCTTTGGGCTCAGCCAGAAAGCCGCCAAGGCCCAGATTCGTGCTGCAGTGGTCGAAGCGACCAAACGCTCCTGGCTTCGCCCCAATTGCGTGGAATCTCTGAGTGGCAAGAACAGCGGGACCAACATGGACCCCTTCCACGAGCACCACCCGGCCATCCACTTCGAGGAGTGGGATAAGCCGGAAGTGGAAGTCTCAGTCATGCAGAAGGGCGGGGGCTGCGAGAACGTGGGGGCCCAGTACCGCCTGCCGGACGCTGCACTGGGTGCGGGGCGCGACATCAAGGGTGTCCGCAAATGCATCATTGACGCGGTGGTGAAGGCCCAGGGCCAGGGCTGCAGCCCCGGGATCCTGGGCGTGGCCATTGGCGGCGACCGGGTCACGGGCTACGAGAAGAGCAAGGAGCTGATCCTGCGCAAGCTGGGCACGGCCAACGCCGACCCCAAGATGGATGCCTTCGAGCAGGAGCTCACCAAAGACCTCAACACCCTGGGCATCGGCCCCATGGGCTACGGCGGCAACACTACGGTACTCGGCATCATGGCCGAGGAGATGTACCGCCACCCTGCCAGCTTCTACGTCTCCATCAGCTACATGTGCTGGAGCAGTCGGCGCGGCACTCTGACCCTCGCGGCCAACAGCCAGCCTTCCTACGATCTGTGAGGCTCCCATGATCCGACTGACCACCCCCATCACCGAGGAACAGATCCGCACGCTCAAGGTGGGCGATGAGGTGTTGCTGAACGGCCGCGTCGTCCTCAGCCGCGACATCGGCCACAAGTTCATGAAAGAGCAGAAGCCCGAGTGGCTGAAGCCCATCCTCGAAAACATGGTCATCTACCACTGCGGTCCCGTGGTGAAGAAGAACGAGGACGGCACCTGGTCCTTCGTGGCCGCGGGCCCCACCACCAGCATCCGCGAGGAGCCCTACCAGGCGGACGTCATCGAGACCTACAAGGTGCGTGGTGTCATCGGCAAGGGCGGCATGGGCAAGAAGACCAGCGAAGGGCTCCAGAAGACCGGCGCCGTCTACCTCCATGCCACGGGCGGGGCCGGCAGCCTCCTGGCCGAGCGCGTGAAGCGCGTGGTGGATGTGAAGATGCTGGAGGAGTTCGGCAGTCCCGAGGCCTTCTGGATCATCGAAGTCGAGGACTTCCCCCTGGTGGTCACCATGGACAGCCACGGCGGCAGTCTCCACGAACTCGTGCTCCAGCAGAGCCAGGACCGCGCCAAGGCTCTGACCGTCTGAAGTCCACGCCCCAGTTCGAAGCGCCCCATTTCTGAGGCATCCCCTGTACTCTGAGGGGATGCCTCAGACCTTTCAGCAGCTCCGCCTCGACCTGGCTGCGGCCCTGGCGGGCTTCCTTGAACCCGAGGAGGCCCACGCTGAAGCAGGGCTCTGGTTCGAGGACGGCCTCGGCTGCTCCCGCAGCTGGATGGCCGTGCATCAAGGGGGTTTGGTCCCGCCCGAAGTGGTAACTCAGGTGGAGGTTTGGCTCCAGCGCCGCCGCACGGGCGAGCCCTGGGCTTACATCCTGGGCTGGACCCTGTTCCGGGACCGCCGCTTCAAGGTCAGCCCCGCCACGCTCATTCCAAGGCCGGAGACGGAACTGTTGGTGGAGGCGGCCCTGGATATCGGCAAGCGGCTGAATGTGGGTCGCTGTGTGGACGTGGGCACGGGCAGCGGCATCATCGCTGTCAGCCTGGCCCTGGAGACGAACTGGGAGGTCTCCGCTTCGGACCTGAGCCCCGGGGCCCTGGCCGTGGCTCGGGAGAACGCCGAGACCCTGGGTGCCCGCATCACCTTCCATGAGGGCAGCCTCCTGGATCCAGTGCCAGAGCCTCTGGAGCTGGTGGTGGCAAACCTGCCCTACGTGGACCCGGCGGACCAGCCGGGCCTTCAGCGGGAGCTGGCCTTCGAGCCGGCCTCGGCCCTCTTCGCCCCGGAGCGGGGGCTAGCCCTGTCCCAGGCCCTCCTGGCCCAGGCCCGGGAGCGGCGGGCCCCGGCCTGCCTCTTGGAGATCGGAGCCGGGCAGGGCGGCGAGTTATGCCGCCGGGCTCTGGGGCTTGGCTGGAGCAAAGCCATGATCCATCAGGATTTTGCGGGCCATGACCGAATCCTGGTGGCCCTGGGATAGCGCTTGGCACCATCTTCGCCCTGTCCCTGGGTGGAGGTGCTCTATGCGGAAAATGCTGCCCATGATCCTGCTGGTCGCTGGGGTCGGCTGCTCCATTCCGAAGCGGCATGACGCGGACCTGGCCAAGAAGCCTGCCATTCCCTATGTGGAGGAGGCTCCAGTCGCAGCACCTCTGAGTGAGGGCAGCCTGTGGCGGGACCGGCCCCTGCTGGCGGATCTCCGCGCCTACCGGCTGAACGACCTGGTGACCTTGAAGATCACGGAAAGCACCAGCGCCATCAGCAAGGCCGACGTGACCACCAATCGGGCTGGCAGCAACAAGTGGAGCAGCCCGAACCTCTTCAGCGCCTTGGCTGCGGTGGGCATCGGCAGCAGCAACTCCGACAAATCCACCTCGAACACCAACAAATACGCAGGCACGGGCACCACCGGCCGCAGCGCGACCTTCACCACCTCGGTGACGGCCCGGGTGGTGAAGGTGGTGGGCAACGGGAACCTGATCTTCGAGGGCTACCGGGACATCCAGCTGAACAATGAGACCCAGCGGCTCTATGTGGCCGGCATGATCGACCCCCAGCGCCTCGACAGCACCAACACCATCGTCTCCTCCCAGGTGGCCGAGCTCCGCATTGGCTACGGCGGTCAGGGTGTGGTGGACGAGACACTGAAGCCGGGCTACATCAGCCGCCTGCTCAACTTCATCTGGCCCTTCTAGGAGTCGACCATGCGCCTGCTGTTGATGTGTCTGGCGGCCCTGACCCTGATGGGGGCGGAGATCGTGCCGGTCGAGAAGAAGATCGAGTCCAAGCTGCGCGATGTGGCCCACCTCCAGGGCGTTCGGGGCAACCAGCTCATGGGCTTCGGCATGGTGGTGGGCCTGGATGGAACCGGGGACAAGGACCAGACCAAGTTCACCACCCAGTCTCTGGCCAACATGCTGGTACGCCAGGGCCTGACCGTGGCTGCGGCCACCATCAAGGTGAAGAATGTGGCTGCGGTGATGGTGACGGCGGAACTGCCGGCCTTCGGGCGCTCGGGCTCCCGCCTGGATGTGACTGTCTCCAGCACTGGCGACGCCAAGTCGCTGGCGGGCGGCATCCTGCTCATGACCCCCTTGCAGGGGCCCGATGGCCAGACCTATGCGGTGGCCCAGGGCCCCCTCCTGGTGGGCGGATTCAGCGCCTCCTCTGGTGGGAATTCCGTCACCAAGAACCATCCCACCGTAGGCCGGGTGCCGGATGGCGCCATCATCGAGCGGGAAGTGGGGGGTACCTTCAATGCCCGGGGCTCCCTGCGCTACTCCCTCATGGAGGACGATTTCACCACGGCCATGCGGGTGGTGCATGCCATCAATGAGGAACTGGGCGAGAAGCTGGCCCAGCCCCTGGACTCCCGCACCGTTGAACTGCAGATCCCCAAGGAGTACCTGGGCCGGGCCGTGGAGCTGGTGGCGCGCTTGGAGAACCTCAACGTGCAGTTGCAGCCTCGGGCTCGGGTAGTGGTGAACGAGCGCACAGGTACTGTGATCCTGGGGGCCGAGGTCCGCATTGGCGCTGTGAGCATTGTGCAGGGCGGGCTCAGCATCGTGGTCAGCTCCAAGCCCCTCGTGAGCCAGCCGGCACCCCTGAGCCAGGGCAAAACTGTCACTGCCGCCAAGAAGGATGTGACCGCCGTGGAGGAGAAGCCCAAGACCATCAACGTGGAGCCGGGGGTCAGTGTCGGCAAACTGGCCGAAATGCTGAACGGCATGGGCGTCAGTCCCCGGGATATGGTGGCCATCCTGCAGGCCATCAAGGAAGCTGGTGCACTGCAGGCCGAACTGAGGATCCTCTGATGGGCCTCACCGCGCTTCCCACCGTGGATGCCCTGGGCCAGGCCCAGGGAGCCACGGCCTTGCCGGACTCCAAGGAGAAGACGGCGAAGGCTGCCCAGCAGTTCGAGGGTCTCCTCATGAACCTGCTCTTCCAGGGCATGCGGAAGACCGTGGAACATTCCAAGCTGTTGGGCGATTCCGGTAGCTCCCGCTCCACCTATGAGTACCTAATGGACCAGGCGGTAGTGGATAAGGCTGTGTCGGCCGGGCGGGGTTGGGGGTTGGCGGCAAAGCTCGAAGCCGCCTGGTCCAAGTCCCAGGCTCAGGTGAAACCAGGTGCCCAGGCCAAGGCCCCGGGCATCAAAGAGGAAATGTAAGCTCATCACGCTGAAGATTCTTGGCAAACTGCCGATAGAGCTTTGTCGAGGTGAATATGCGTGTCAGTGGCAAATCGAGCGGTGTTGGCAGCACCCAGAGCGTGTCTTCGGGGACCAAGTCCTCGGGAACCGCCTCGCCGGCCCCGGTCGGCGCCACCGCCGGCTCCGACGCCGTCCAGGTTTCTTCTGCCGCCCGGCTGGTCGCCGTGGCCCAGGAGGCCCTGGCTGCGGTGCCGGACATCCGGACGGACAAGGTGGAAGCCATCAAGAGCCAGATCGATGCAGACGCTTACAACCCCGATGGAGAGGCCGTTGCCGCAGGGCTCATCAAGGAACACATGGCGCAACCCCGCCATTCCTAGCCCCGAGGCCCGTGTGAGGGCATGATCAGTCCACTTGGACAGCGCCAGATTCTTCAGACCGCAGCAGTCGAGACGGTTCGGCTGGCCATGGATGGCAGCTTCCAGGTGCAGCGGGAGCAGGCCCGTCGCCAGGCCTTCGACGCCAAACTGGCGGAGGCCCAAAAAGAGGTCCCGGATGTGGGGGAGTCCGACGGCTTGAAGCTGGGGAACCAGGCCCCCCGAGACCAGGGCTCCCGGCAGCACGGCACCGGGGCATCCGAAGAGTCTCCTGAAACCAATCCAGATGGCACCCCGGCAGGCCCTGCCGAGCCACACCTGGACTTCTTGGCCTGAGCCTTGCCGGTAGAAGGTCCAGGAGGTCTTCCATGCTGCATGCGGTGCCTGAACTTCTCGACGCGCTCGAGACGAGGCTGCTGGAAGGCGGCGATCCCGCCAGCCTCCTGGCTGGCATCCGCCTGTCCGAGCTGGTGGGCTGGCCTGAAGATCAGTCCGGGGCCAGGGCCCTGAAGCAGCGTCTGGCCGCCATCCAGTCGGTGATCATGGGGCTGCAGTCGCCCCTGCGCGCCACGTTGGTGGCCCTTTCTGGGAATCCGGTCTACGGCCGGGACGGCATCCGCGCCGAGGCGCCTCAGGTGGCCCCCAGGCTCCGAGGAAAGGTCTAGCCATGCCCGGCCTGAATTCCTCCCTTTACATCGGCCTTACGGGACTGAGTGCCTCGCAGTCGGCTCTGAACGTGGTGGGCCACAACATCGCGAACGTCAACACCCCTGGATATACCCGGCAGCGGGCGGACCTATCGAGCAATGTCGCCTCGGCCCAGGGGCAGGTCTACTTCGGCACCGGTGTTTCCCTCAATTCGATCAGCGGCATCCGGGACAAGTTCCTGGACCTTCAGATTTACAAGGAAACAGCTGTCCAGACTGGCGCCGACCAGCGCTATTCGACGGTGAACGCCATTGCTACCAGCCTGGGGGACACCAGCAGCTCTGGCCTGGGGGCTCAGATCCAGTCCTTCTTCCAGAGCTTCCAGGATCTGGCGGCATCCCCGGAGAGCACGGCCCTGCGCACCAATGTCGTCGGCAAAGCCCAGACCATGATCACGTCCCTCAAGACCCAGTACAGCATGCTGGATGATCAGAGGCGCAGTGCAGATCAGAGCGTGGGAGATCTGGTCGCCCAGGTGAATTCGCTCACCAGCCAGATCGCCAAGTTGAACGATCAGATTACCAGCACGGTCCCCGTCGGGTCCAACAATGACGCCATCGACCAGCGGAAGGCTCTCACGGACAAGCTGTCCAGCCTGGTGGGCATCAATGTCTTCGAGGGTTCCAAGGGCGAATACCAGATCACGATCGATTCTGGATCCGCCACCCTGGTAAGCGGGAGTCATGCCTATACGCTCACTGCCGCACAGGGGGCTGGGCCGGGCGGCATGTCCGCCGTGATGTCCAACATGGGACCCACGGCCACGGATGTGACCGCGGGGATCAAGAATGGCCAATTGGGAGCGCAGCTCGATATCCGGGACAACCTCCTCTCGGGATTCCAACAGCAACTGGACCAGGTCGCAGCGGGCATCTCCAGCCAGGTAAACCTGATTCACCAGACTGGCTATGGCATTAATACCCTGAGCGCAGCAAATCACGGCACGGACTTCTTCCAGACCTCCGTGGCCAATGGTGTCAATGGGCTTCCGCCAAGCATCACAGCCGCGACCTTCTACAAGGGTATGGTGAGTTCCCTCTCTGTGAATTCGACCATCCTCGGGGATCCATCCCTTATCGCCACAGCCGGGGCGGCCGGTGCCATCGGTGACAATACTAACGCCAACGCCATTGCCAACCTCCAGAGCGCAACCAACACCGTGGACACCAACGGGAACGGGGTGGGCGATTCGGGCCCCTTCAGTAGCAGCATCGCCAGCCTCGTCGGTGACCTGGGCACTCAGGTGCAGAATTACCAGACTCAGAGCACCACGCAGCAGAATCTGGTGGCGGCCCTGCAGAACCAACGCGACCAAGTCTCCGGGGTGAACCTGGACGAGGAGGCCGCCAACATGATGAACCTGCAGCGCGGCTACCAGGCCTCCGCCCGCTTCATCAACGTGATCAACACGCTGACCGAACAACTGGTGAGCCAGTTTGGCCAATGACCTTGAAGGCAGGTGAAACATGTCCCTGAGAACCGCCAGCACTACCCAGTCCCGCCAGAGCCTCCTCGACCTGCAGAGGACCCAATCGCGATTGACAGAGAATGCCCAGCGCATCAGCTCGGGCAACCGACTCACGAGCCCGGGGGACGATCCGTCGGCCTCTGCCATGATCCTGGATTTCGGGACTTCCATCGGCGCGAATACCCAGTTCCTGAGGCAGGCCGGCGCCGCCACCAACTACCTGACGTCTACAGAATCAGCCCTCAACACGGCGGTCAACGATGTCACGCGGCTCATGGAACTGATGCCGGCGGCAAGCGGTTCCAACGCAAACAGCACGGCGGCCGTCGCACCTGAAGTTGATGCCATCCGGTCCAGCCTGCTCTCTCTGGGCAACACGCAGGTGCAGGGGAAATACATCTTCGCGGGCACCAAAACCCAGACGGTGCCCTTCGTGGATGCAGGGCTACCCACGAACACGATCAGCTATGCGGGCAACTCGGGTTCCATCTCCGTGGGAATCTCGGCCCAGGCCAACGTGGTTACCAACCTCAATGGCGACACGGTATTTTTCGGGGCCGGTGGTCAGGGTTCCTCCACGGACCTCTTCAAGACGGTCACGGACCTCAGCACGGGGCTCTCCACGAACAACCAGGCCCTGGTCCAGTCCGCAGGCGCCAACCTTTCAGGCATCCTCGACAACCTGAACAAGATGCTGGCCACAGTCGGCGGTCGTCAGGCGGGCCTCAACGACATGCAAACCACGCTGTCGGGCTTGAATGTCACGCTCCAGGGGCTGCAGGACAACCTGCAGGCCACGGACTACCCAGGGACCATGACCCAGTTCAGCAATGACCAGACGATCCAGTCAGCCACGCTGAGTGCCATGTCCAAGGTCTCCAAGGCCAACCTCTTCGACTACCTGGGCTGAACCTGAAGGAAAGTCTCAAGGGAGGCGAGGGCCCGCTGGCGATGCACGGCACCCTTGGCGGCCTTGACCGCCTTGGTGCCACCGGCCCGCTTCAGGGCGCGCAGGTCCAGCAGTCCTTCTGGCAGAGGCGGGAGTAATCCCAGCATGGCATTGGTGGGGCCGAAGTCCTTGCTGGACGCATGGGCCAGATAATGGAGGAGGCTGCCCAGGACGGTATCGATGGGGAAGGGCCGAGGTGCCTCGCCGCGCCTGAGCCTGTCCACGGACAACGCAGCAGCAAGGCCGCCTGCGGCGGATTCGAGGTAGCCCTCGACACCTGAGAGCTGGCCGGCGATCCACAGGTTGGGAATGGATTTGACAGCCAGTGTCGCATCTAGAAGGGAAGGAGCCTCCAGGTAGGTGTTGCGGTGGATGCTCCCCAGGCGGGCGAATTCCGCGTGGCCAAGGCCCGGAATCAGACGGAAGACTTCTTGCTGGGCACCCCACTTCAGGCGGGTCTGGCAGCCCACTAGGTTGAAGTGGTCGCCGGCCACCGTATCCTGGCGCAGCTGCACCACCGCGTGGGGCCAGCGACCGGTGCGGGGATTGTCGAGGCCCACGGGCTTCATGGGGCCGTGGCGCAGGGTTTCGCGGCCGCGTTCGGCCATGACCTCGATGGGCAGGCAGGCCTCGAAGTAGGGCGTATCGACATCATGCAGGGGAACGGGTTCGGCGGCGATCAGGGCGTCCAGGAAGGCCTCGTACTCGGCCTTGTCCAGGGGGCAGTTGATGAAGTCTGCGCCGCCCTTGTCATAGCGGGCAGCCATCCACGCAATGTTCATATCGATGCTCTCGCGCTCGACGATGGGGGCGATGGCGTCATAGAAGTGGAGACAACCACTGCCGGTGCGGGTGGCGAGCCAGTTCGCAAGGGGCTCAGAGGTGAGTGGTCCCGTGGCGAGAATGGTCGGCTCCTCCAGTGCAGGCGCCACTTCTTCCGCTTCAACCCACTGGATGTTGGGGTGGCTACGCAGGGCCTGGGTGACCATGTTGGAGAAGGCCTCCCGATCCACCGCCAGGCTGGTTCCGGCGGGAACGCGTGTGGTTTCAGCGCAGCGCAGGATCAGGGAGTCCATGCGGCGCAGTTCGGCCTTCAGGATGCCGGTGGCGGAATTGGGATCATCACTCTTGAAGGAGTTGGAGCAGACCATCTCCGCGGCGCGTTCCGTGGTGTGGGCGGGGGTGGTACGGCCGGGACGCATTTCCGTGAGTTGGACCTGATGGCCTCGGCTGGCGAGTTGCCAAGCGGCCTCCGAGCCCGCCAGGCCTGCACCAATGATGTGGATCACGCACCCTCCAGGTGGCTGATTCTAGCCCCATCCAAGAAGAGGTCGATCTGCCCAGAGGCAGTATCCATCAGGGGATTCTGGGTTCCAGAGGCCCACTTCACAAATTTTCCCTTGCGTTGATGCTGTGGAGTGGTAGTCTAAATGTCTGCGCGGTTGAGGCTGCGGGGTGTTGGAAGGGGCTGAAAGGCTGGTTCCAATCGAGTTACGCGGTTCAGGCCGAGGTA